>Ga0163108_10000186_pt1 | contig 46996 bp, 36 predicted proteins | sample Fk1155metaG_FD_109644 | JGI IMG/M metagenome (GOLD analysis project Ga0163108, IMG submission 109644) | Marine microbial communities from the Central Pacific Ocean - Fk160115 155m metaG | ecosystem: Environmental > Aquatic > Marine > Oceanic > Photic zone | place: The Central Pacific Ocean...
CAGCAATCAACCAAGGAAAAGTCGATCAGTTCATTCTAAAGCCGTGGGATCCACAAGCCATTCGACGACTGGTGGCCGAAGGGTTGGCCGTGTGTGAACGGAGAGCCACCATGCGCACGGTGGCCGAATCTCTTTCCACGCGTTTCGAACAAAAAAATACAGCACTGAAAACCCTCAAGGGAGAGGAAACCCGGATTCGGGCTGGTGAGCGACTGTCCACCCTGGCTTGGATGGCGACGGGCCTCACAGGTGAACTCAATCAACTGATGGAAGGCGTCCGCGAGACCATTGGTTCCGCTTCAGATGACACCCAATCTCGGCAAGCTTTGGATGCACTGATTCGAATTCGTACCCTTTCAGAGGACATCGATAGACTTTCGAACGCAGGAAGTACCCAACACCCCGAGCAACATTCACCAAGAAAACTCATCAGCGATGCGGTTCGGTTGTTGATGGATGAAGAACCAGGTGAAAACAACCCCATCCATGTGGACATTGACCCCTCGATCGAATCGATTTTCGTCGATGGACCCCAAATCCGCCAAGCCCTGTTGGGCATGCTTCGAAATGCGATTCGGGCCGCTCCCGAAAATTCACCCATCCAAGTTCGCGTACGACGAAACGGGACCGAATTGGTCACCTTCGAAATCGCCGATAGCGGTCCCGGGATGAGTGCGGATGTATTGCAATCCGCCAACCAACCTTTTTTCTCCGCATTTGATCCGCCCAGCACAGGCCTCGGCCTTTCATTGTGCCAAATGGTGGCAGAAGCCCACGGTGGACGGCTGGCCTTATTGGACAACGACCCCACTGGACTCATCTCGCAACTATGGATTCGTGGGGGGGCCCCATGAGCAATCTCCACCAGGTGCTGAGTGAATACTCCGTACCTCTCCAGATCTGGTTGGCGCCCGAGGCACGAAACAAGGTGGCGGATGTTCTTATCTCAGAAATGGGTGACAAAGCCCATATCCACCCCCACCCACTTCCTCAGATCGATGGCCTACGTGGGCCCGCGGTGCTGGTCATCACAGCCAATGAGATCAATGGAAGCGGACAGGATGCACTTCGGGTGTTGGCCCAAAAAGCACACCCAGGCCGAGCAGTACTGATTGGCGGTACATCCGACAGAGACACCCTGATGAATGCCATCAACAATTGGGGGGTTGTCCGGGTTGTCCCATCCAACGCTGAAGACGATGCCATCATTGAAGCCGTTCGTGCGGCAGGAGCCTACCTCAACCGAGAGGTCGCCATGGAAACGGCCATTGACGACCTCGATATCGAGACCACCATGCTCGATTCAGCGATCGATCAACTGGAAGGCAGCAGAGAACGCACCCGGGAGATCGATAAGACCAACATCACCACGACGTTCACAACCGGCATGCTCCAAATCTTGGAACGAGAGAAAGTCCAACTCAACTCCATCGTTCCCAACCTGGAAGCCGACCAAACTGGTGCAATCCGTCGGGCCATTGCAGGAATGGACGTCTTGTCGGAGATCATCGAAAAATCTCACGATCACGCCATCGAAAAATCCGCGGGCATACCCCCGAGCCCTGAAGCTCTCGATCCATTGGTACAACACATTCGCACACTGCTCGGTGTGCCGCTTGGAGGACACATCGGCTCAGGAACGTCGGTTTGTGTAGACCCCTTTGCTTTGTTTCACACCTTGATTTCGATTTGCAGAAATCCATCCTTGGGTGGCGTCACCAGCATCGACACACACCGAACCGGAAATCACGCGGTCATCACACTTCTGTGCACGGCACCTTTACCAGATGGTTTCGTGCGTGATCTCAAACGCAACACAGACGCCAGCTGGAAGACCTTTCACGAAGCGGGCGGAGAGATTCGCGCAAACCCGAATCCAAATGAATACGCCAGTATTGAACTTGTCCTTCCTGCACAGGATGAACCCCATGCCTGATTCACCGCTCGAAAGCATTCGAGACAACAACATCGCTGGATTCAAGGTGATGGCTTGGGTTGGCGCTCTCCTGTTCCCTCTTGCGGGACTGGGCGGCTACTTCACGCTTCCATCATCCCAGCAAACCATGTCCATCATTCTTGGTGTGATCGCAGGGGCAGCATCCTTGCTGTGCCTGGCCACCATGCGGGGACTGCCAAAGCTGGTGGAGCGCTCCATAGAGACCTTTTCTCTCCTGCTCAGCCTGGGGATCACGTGCGGAATGATCGCATTCAGTGGCTTCTTGGGTGAAACTGCTGCTCCGTATCCAACCACAATTTTCATCTTGATCATCGCATTCTGTGGGGTGCCCCAACTGTTCAGTTGGAGCATGGGAAGAGCACTTGTCTTTTGTGGGCTGACGAGCGGTTTTTACTTTGTCCTCGGTCAAAACGAAGCAGCCTTCGAACCCATCAACTTTGTTTTCTTGGGCCTGGCCGCTGTGGTTCACCTCTATGCCCATCATTCCAGACTCAACATTCTTGCCCGCACCCAACAAGACCAGGCATCCCTCGTCTTTCAAGCCGAGAAAGAACGAGAACACTTGGACGAACTCAAGGACATGGACCGGCTAAAAACCGGCTTCTATACCAGCATTGTGGAAAGCCTTCGTGGCCCCCTGACCCTCATGCTTTCTCCTTTGGACAGCATGTTGTCAGGTGACGTGGGAGACTTTCGCCCCAACCAAATCGAATACATTGAAACGGTTCGACGCAACGCACTAAAAGTGCTCCGACTCAGTGATGACTTGGTCGATCTAAGCCATTTAGAAAGCGGCTTGATCCGACTTCAAAGTGAAAAAACAAATGTGATCGGTATGCTTGAAAGCATCGTAGATCACGCCAAAGACACCGCCAGTTCCAAAGGTGTGAGAATCGGATTCAGCACCGATGTACCCACCCTGGAAATCGCATTTGATGTGGAAAAACTGGAACGAGCAGTCACCCATTTGGTCGCAACCGCCATTCGTTACACCAGTGCTGGTGGGCGCGTAGACGTTCGGGTGGACCCCAGTGGTTCGGGCCTCAAACTGGTCATCCGAGACAATGGGGCTGGCCTTCCGCCCGACTGGTTGGATTCTTTTGGTTCGAACGAAAACAAATGGCTGCCACCGAGATCACCCGAAGGGGTGGGCCTGGTCTTGGCCCGCGAAATCATCCTGCTTCATGATGGAAGCTTTGATGTGGCGTCGAGGCCAGAAACAGGGACCACGTTCTCCATTGCACTCCCCGCCGGACGCGAAACCGAAGTCAATACAGGCCTCCACGCCGATGCGCGAACACAGAGGATACGAGAAAGCGAAGACTATCGATACGGCCCAATCGTCGAAGAATCACAAGCCGAAGACATCGATCATGCTCCTTCGGAAAGCAAAGCCACCAAGGTGCTGGTCGTGGATGACAACCCTGAGATCCTCAACTTCACCAAAGGACTGCTCAGCAAAGACCATGCAGTGTTCGTGGCATCCAATGGGCAAGATGGATTGGCCTTGGCCCAAGAGGAACTCCCGGATGTCATCATCACCGATACGCGCATGCCCAAGCTCGATGGAACGGGGCTGATTCGAGCGCTTCGAGAAGATCCAAGACTGGCCCAAGTCCCCACGATCATCCTCACCGCACGAAACCAAGTAGCGGACAGAGAAGCGGCCCGAGAAAGCGGTGCCGATATGGTCATGGACAAGCCATTCAATCCACGTGAACTCCGCACAGCCATTCAGGAACTCTTCGCGAAGCAGCATCGCCAAGCTTCGACCTTCATGCACGAGCAAGCCAGAAGTTTTGAAATCATTTCAGCGGGTCTGGCACACGAAATGCACAACCCGCTGGCCTACATCAAAAATGCCTACTTTGTGATCGGTGAAAGTGCCCGCAAAGTGCTGGACGCATCCATCAATCCGGATCTATCGACCGAAGAAAAAGAGAAGAAGATCCAAAAGGCCAAAGACAAGATCGACAAAATGCTTCCTGTCGCTGATCGCGGCATCAAAAAGGTGGAACAACTGGTGGCCCTGATGCGCCGGTATGCAAGGGAAGGCTACAGTTCAGATGCTGTGGACATGAGCATCGACCAGTCCATCGCAGATGTGTTGGCCATGATCGCGCCCAAGGACAACAAAGAGGTCACCATCGAACCCGAATTGGCAGCACCTCTTGCGATCATCAAAGGTGTGCCAGAAGAACTCCAGCAAGCGATCACAAACATTACTCAAAATGCCGTCGACGCCGTCGGAAAAGGTGGCCACGTTTGGGTGCGCACCCGTCCTGAGTCTCGAAATGTTCGAATCGAAATTGCCGACGATGGGCCTGGAATTCCACGGGAGGCCATGGCCCGCATCTTCACGCCTTTTTTTACAACAAAGGAAGTCGGTAAAGGAATGGGCTTGGGGTTGACCATCACCCGACAAGTCATCAAACAACATGGCGGTACACTGGAAGTGGATTCCACATTGGGACAAGGAACCACATTCACCATCCGGCTCCCATTGGCCTCTGAGAATTCCCAAGACTCCGACACCGTTAGCGCCTTGGAGCAAGCGGCTGAAGAAGAGCCCCCACCAGCGGAAACTGAAGATCCGGCGGAAGCCGTAACCACGTCGGCATGACGCGAAAAACCGCCCAAGCCAGACGGCTTGGACGGCCGGGTAGAACCGGAAACCGTGATCTCAAGGCTCCAACATCATGTCGATGTCACCATCGCAATCCAGACCTTCACAAGAAAAGGTCGCATTGAGGCCCGCTTCCGCGTCAAATGGTGCCATGCGTAAGTCACCACCTTCGTTGTCGGAAGCGCGTGAACCCCAGTCACAGCCTTCGCTCGAAATGGAGGTAAATTCGATCGAAGCGATATGAACCGCCCCACCCGTACTGCCAGAATCATTGAAAAGAAACCCATGCGCGCCAAAGTCCATGCTTTCGCAAACAAACGTGGACGCGCCGCCTGCGGTGTTCAAGAACAGACCACCGCCACCGGCTTCGGCCCCGTTGTCGATGAACAAGCTCTGAATCATGAGGACGTCACCGGCCACATAGGCACCACCGCCATCCACCGATACATTTTTTTCCAGCCGGCTATCGACCAACTCCAAATAGCCAGAAGCCACATAGAACCCACCACCCTGCCAAGAAGCAGAGTTTTCTTTCACAGAGGAGTCCTTCATCAATATGTCGCCAGACAACACATAGATGGCGCCACCATTCGACCACCAACCTTCTGCATGATTGTCGAACAAAGTAGAATCCATCACCAGGACATCTCCCACGCCCACGTAGATGCCTCCCCCGCCCAAACCCAAGCCCGCCGAGGTGTTTCGGGTCATCTCCACGGACCGCAATTCGACATCGCCCTCATGGACAAAAATCGCACCACCATATTCATTCGCGACATTGCCTAGCAATGCTACATCCTCCAGAAAGATGTCCGAACCGTCCGCATAAATTGCACCACCGTGAATGGCAGAACCCCCAGTCAGGGTCAGGTTTCGCACTTCCAGCGTCTCGACGCCCTCATTCACCTCGATCACAGAACCCGCACCATCGGCATCGAGGACCACATTCCCGTATCCCTCGATGCGCACGCTTCCTTCCACATCGAGGTCAATGTCGATTTGGCCCGTCCAAGAGAGTTCGCAAAAATGCATCGCGCCGGCTTCCGTCACCGAAATGACGGGTGAATCCAACTCATCGGTGACATCAAAACGTTCACCGGATGACGCGTGAAAGGATGCGATGTCGGTGCTCTCCGTCCCATCGCAATCGCTATCGATGGCATCACAATACTCGGGCGCACCTGGGTAAATGTCCGACGATGTGTCATCGCAATCACCATCGATAGCCACCCATGTTGAGTCGGCTCCCGCACAAGCCATCATCGAGTGGGTCGCTACACCATGCCCATCGCCATCCGCATCGAAAAACCACGCTGTGGCATCAACGCTGTCGTCGGGATCAACCACACCATCACAATCGTTATCAAGACCATCGCAGATTTCTTCGGCTCCCGGATAAACACGATCATTTGTGTCATCACAATCACCATCGATAGCCACCCAGTCCGATCCCGGGTGGGTACAAGAAAGGATGGTGTCCGTGGACGAGCCAATGTTGTCCCCATCCGCATCCCGATACCAAGTGGGCGCATCAACCGCGTCGGGGGGATCGATGCGACCGTCACAGTCTGTATCGATTCCATCACAAAATTCGGGGGAGCCCGGATGAATTCGATCATCGAGATCATCGCAATCCTCTCCCTCAAACCAACCATCGCCATCTGCATCGACAGGCGGGCTCTCCTCTCGTGAAGAGCCCGTATCCACAGACTCCGCATCGGAGGCGCCTGAATCCGATTCACCAGGATCCGAGGACGAGGCTGTTTCCGACTGCGTATCCGACTGGAGGGGGACATCTTCGGGAATGCTGTTGTCGCAACCGAAAAAGAAGGAAGAGCCGAGAAAAAATATAACCGTACGCATAATAAACTCCGTTGCTTGTGGGCACGCTTTCGAGCATTTCCACTCGAAGCTCTTCGAAGTTCTTCGCGAATCGACCGATGAAAATCTGCCGGTGTTTCGACACCTGACGGATATTGGTCAAATTGAAATTTACTGCTGTTTTTTTAACTACTTAGTGGCGGTTACCACGGCCCATTTTCCGACAAAATTTCTCCGGTACGGACCAACTTACCTGCCGCCGCCAAGGCGGGATGTAGCACTCCATCGTCTTCCCAATAGTCAATGTGCTGCCGAACCACAGCATGGGCTGCAGCGATCCGTGGGGCTGGGGTCACACAATCGACCTCCATGAATTCCCCCGCCGCATCGAACCCAATACCACGCATCCGAAGATCCAGGGCCTGGGCTGCCAACAGCAGTTCAATGCCGACGATATCGGCCACACATTCCGTAATTTCCAACAACATGCGAGCAGCGATGGGGCCCATGCTCACGTGATCCTCGTGATGCTGCACCGTCGGGATGGTGTCCACAGCAGCCGGATGGGCCAAACCCTTGCACTCACTGGCCAAAGAAGCTGCCGTGTATTGGGTCAACATAAAGCCACTGTTGAGACCGGTTCCCCGCACCAAGAAAGACGGTAGCCCCTTGGAAAGCTGCCCATAGGTCAGCCGGAAGGTGCGGCGTTCAGAAACGGTGGCCAATTGTGTCAACGCAATCTTCAGCGAATCGAGTGCTTGAGCAACAGGAGCACCGTGAAAATTACCGCCTTCGATCCATTCACCATCGATCAACAGAGGGTTGTCGCCCGACCCGTTGAGTTCCCGCTCCAAGATCGTCCGGGTACAACACAATTCCTCGACCAAGGTTCCCATGACAGCCGGGGCTGCCCGTATCGAGAAAGCATTGGCACCCTGGTTCGGTACAACCTGGGCACTTCCTTCCAGCCATATTCGAAGCCGCTCACCGATCTCAATTCCACCGGGGTGTTTCCGCGCCTGAAGAAGGCGGTCATCGATGCAGCCAGCATCGGCACCCATGGCTTCCATGGTCATGGCACACGCAGCGATAGAACAATCCAATATCCGTTCGATACGGGTCACCGCGACAGCACCCAATGCGGCCGTCATGCTGATTCCGTTGATCAGGGCCAATGCTTCTTTGGGGTTGGGCCGATAATCCGGTAGGCCCGCCGGCCGATCCGTGTAGCCACAAGCTACACGTGCGATGTGGGCCAAGGGCGCCAAATCTCCCGCGGCACCAACGCTGCCCTGACTGGGAACCCGGGGGGTGACGCCCTGGTTGAGCATGGCGATCAGTACATCTGCCGCTTCAGGACGACAGCCCGTGGTGGCCGTGGCCAGAACATTGACCCGTGCAGCCATGGTGGCCCGCACCATTTCATCGGGCAATAGCTCGCCAACGCCGGCGCAGTGTCCAAGAATAAAGGTTCGACACAACTCATCTGCGGTGAGTTCAGAAGCAAACCCGCCCACAAGCCAATGGCGCTTCTCTTCCAAAATACTGGGCCCTTCGGGCATCGACTCAAAATTGGCGCGCATTTGAGCGCGCGCAGCATCCGACAAAACCACGGACTCACCATGCGCGATCGCATGAAGATCAGAGGTAGAAAGCGTTTGGCCATTCAGTGCGATGCTCATGACACCGCCTCCAGACCAGAAACGAGGGAACGGTGAGCGCCCGAGCGCACCCATTCCGTCAAGGCTTCGATCTCATCCGATGGGGTTGTTCCTTCTCCCAAGGAGTGAAGGACTTCGCCAGCACGCGTGAGGCCTTCAGCGGTACCCGCACCAAGGCGAATATTCGGTGTTTCCATTTTTCGGAATTCCAAGGCCCGAACGGCACCCTGCAATTCGATGGCGATGACCCTTCGGGCATTCTCAAGTACACGGGCCGCACGACGAGCAGCCGTTGTGCTCATGGCCACATGGTCTTCCTGGTCTTCACAGGTAGGAATCGAATCCATGGATGCTGGCCAACCCAACGCTTTGTTCTCACTCACCAAGGCTGCAGCCGTGGTTTGTGGCACCATCATCCCAAGTTCCGGACGATCTTTGGATGCAAGTGCTGGTGGCAATCGTTGAGACAAGCTGCCTGTGGTCAACCGGTACAGACGCCGTTCTGCCAAATTGGCCACTTCCGAAATGGCAATCTTGAGCACATCCATGGGGATACCGACAGGTTCACCGTGGAACATCCCCGCACTAAAGGCTTTGTTTTCGCCTTCTTCTTCCAAAAGGATCAGCGGATTGTCCGTGGCCGCATTCAGTTCGATCGACACCTGTGAAATCGCGTAGGAGATGGCATCGCGACATGCACCCAACACCTGAGGCGTACACCGAAGTGAATACGCATCTTGCAGCTTCTCCGGCATGGAGTCGATGAGTTCACTCCCTGCCAACAAAGAGCGCAGATTGCCCGCTGTGGCGATGGCACCAGGGTGGGGGCGCAAGGCATGAACCCCTGCAACAAAGGCCCGACTGGCGCCCCGAAGAGCTTCGATGCTCATGGCGGCCGCCAATTCGGCGGCTTCGACGAGACTGATGGCATCGTAAAGAGCAAGCGACCCGATGGCGGTGGTCAGCTGCGCTCCATTGGTAATGGCAAGGCCATCCTTCGCTTCCATTTGGAGGCGTGGGATCCCCGCTTGACGCATGCCCTCCGAAGCGGACATGACTTCCCCTTGAAAGGTCACCCGACCATGATCGCCCTCTGCCAAAACCAATCCCAAGTGGGCCAACGGGGCAAGATCGCCCGACGAACCACAGCTTCCCTGCTGAGGAACCAACGGTGTGACGCCTTTTTCAAGCATCTGAAGCAAAGTATCCACCAGTAGCGGGCGGCAACCGCTGGCACCTTTGGCCAAAGCATTCGCCCGCAACAACATCATGGCCCGGGTTTCTGGAACCGGAAGAAGCGGACCCACACCGGCAGCATGGGATCGAATCAGGTTGAGTGAAAGCTTGGCGGAGTTGGCCGGATCGATCTTGACGCGAGCGAGCGAACCAAAACCTGTGTTCACACCATAAACAGGTTGATCTTGTAAACAGGCCTTCTGGACCCAGGCATAGCTTTCTTCCATCTTGGAGCGGGCATCGGAATCCAAACAAACGGTGCGGCCATTTCGTGCCACATCAACGACGTCTTGGATCGTCAAAGAACTTCCATTTATCGAGAGCGGCATACCCATACGCCGTCAGCTAACGCCAACCAACGAAAAAGGCCCCATCCAGATGGTGGGGCCTTCCTTGTTTTTTAGGAAAAAGACTATGAAAGCAAGCGTGCTTGAGCGAGATTCGCCCGTTTCCGCGCTTGAAGTCCTTCTTCGCTGAACATGTAGAGTTCCGCGAGTTCCGCGTAGGCTGCGTCCAAATCCGTTTGGGCGGCTGCCTTGTCGATTCCATCAGCAGATTCGCATTGGTCCACCAAGAGTGTCAGTCGATCGGGACCCACTTCTGCAAAGCCGGGCCCAACCACGAACTTGGTCACTTGACCACCACTCTGCATCGCAACCACACCTGCTTGGGTCACAGCCAAGGTTTGTGCGTGCATATCGAGCACACCAAACTCACCCATGAGACCAGGAGCAGAAACCATCTCACAATCACCTTTGTGGGCAATCTCGGATGGGGTCACAATTTCAACGTGGATGCTCATGCTGCACTCTCAGCCATTTTCTTGGCTTTTTCCATGGCTTCTTCGATGGTACCGACCAAGTAGAAGGCCTGCTCTGGCATGTCGTCGTGCTTGCCTTCCAAGATTTCCTTGAAGCCGCGCACGGTGTCTGCCTTGGATACGTACTTTCCTTCGAAACCGGTGAACTGCTCAGCCACGAAGAACGGTTGGCTCAGGAACTTCTCGATCTTGCGGGCACGGGCAACGATGGCCTTGTCCTCATCGGAAAGTTCGTCCATTCCCAAGATGGCGATAATGTCTTGAAGGTCCTTGTAGCGCTGAAGCACTTGCTGAACGTTCCGAGCGACGGCGTAGTGCTCGTCACCGACAACATCGGGCTCGAGAATCCGGCTGGTGGAATCCAATGGGTCCACAGCGGGGTAGATGCCCTTCTCTGCAATCTTCCGGCTCAATACCGTGGTGGCATCGAGGTGAGCGAAAGTGGTCGCAGGAGCGGGGTCGGTCAAGTCATCCGCAGGCACGTACACGGCTTGAACGGAGGTGATGGAACCGTCCTGCGTGGTTGTGATGCGCTCTTGAAGCATACCCATCTCTGTACCGAGTGTTGGCTGATAACCAACAGCACTTGGAATACGGCCGAGAAGCGCGGATACCTCAGAACCAGCTTGCGTGAAGCGGAAGATGTTGTCGACGAACAACAACACGTCTTGGTTTTCTTGATCGCGGAAGTGCTCGGCGATGGTCAGGGCCGACAAAGCAACACGGGCACGGGCGCCGGGAGGCTCGTTCATTTGGCCGTACACCAAAGCTACGCGGCTTCCTTCGGTGTCCACAATGGGAAGGCCATCGTCGGACAGAACCAAGTGGCCGTCTTCTTGCTTGGCGTTGATAACGCCCGCTTCCATCATTTCGAACCAGAGATCGTTGCCCTCACGGGTACGCTCACCAACGCCACCGAAGACGGATACACCACCGTGCTTCAGACCAACGTTGTTGATGAGTTCCATGATGAGAACGGTCTTGCCAACACCAGCACCGCCGAACAGACCAATCTTTCCACCACGGGAGTAGGGAGCGAGAAGGTCGACCACCTTGATGCCGGTTTCGAACATTTCGACTTCGGTACTTTGATCAACAAAGCCGGGCGGCTGGCGGTGAATCGGAGAGGTTCCCTCTGCATCGATCGGGCCCAACTCATCCACAGGTTCGCCAACAACGTTCATGATGCGCCCAAGAACCTTGCCGCCCACAGGAACCGCGATTGGAAGCCCCGTGTCCTTGGCCGCTTGACCGCGGGTCAAACCATCGGTGGTGTCCATCGAAATACAACGAACGGTGTTTTCACCGAGGTGCTGCGCGACCTCGACCACCAAGTTGTCTTCTTTGTCGTTGATGAACGAGTTGGTGAGTGTGAGTGCGGAGTAGATGTTTGGAAGCTTTCCGGGGGGAAACTCCACATCCACAACGGGTCCTGTGACCTGAACGATCTTGCCGGTATTTTCTGACATGTCTGTACTCCTGTGGATGCTGCGCTACTACAGCGCTTCCGCACCCGACACGATTTCGGTGAGTTCTGTGGTAATGGCTGCCTGACGTCCTCGGTTGTACAAGAGCGTCAGATCATCAATGAGGTCGGAAGCATTGCGTGTGGCGCTGTCCATCGCAGCCATTCGCGCAGCTTGTTCGCCTGCCTGGGTTTCCAGGAAAGCTTGAAAAACTTGTGTTTTAAGGGCCATCGGAAGCAAGCGGCCCAAAATCTCGTTGCCGTCCGGCTCGTAAATAAAGTCGCCGCCGCCAGCCTCTTCTTCAGTGTCCAACACCATTGGAAGAACCTGCACAAAAGATGGAACCTGTACCATCACGGAGCGATAGTCATTGTAGGCAACGATGGCTTTTTCGAAGCCGTTGTTGGCCATTTCGACCATCATCTTTGTGGCGAGCTTCTCGGCCTCTTCCGCGTACTGGGAGGGGTCCAAGTCCAATGTCGCTTCTTCAACGTTGTATCCACGTTTCTTGAAGTGACCCGCACCCTTCTTTCCAAAGGCAAGAATACGAACATTCTTTCCTTCTGCAATCAAGGCGTCGATGTCGGCTTGCACAGAACGCAACAACTGTGAGTTGAAGCCTCCGCAAAGGCCGCGATCGGAAGTCAACACAGCCACAAGAATATCGCTGTCGTTTTCCGGTACGTTCAGCAACGGGTGCTCGACTTCTCCAGCACCTGCAACCACCCGACCAAGAACCCGAGAAAGGGTCTGTTGGTAGGGCTTGGCCGCAGTCGCCGCATCCGTGGCACGGCGCAGCTTGGCCCCCGCCACCAATTTCATGGCGCGGGTGATCTGCCGGGTGTTCTTTACCGACGTTATTCGTCGGCGAGTGTCACGAAGGGAAGCCATTTGGGCTCCTTAAGGAAAGGCTTAGGACCAAGAAGAACGAAATTCATTGATGGCCGCAATGGTGCGCTCCTTCAAGTCGTTCTTCTTGAAGGTCGCTACATCACGAATCTCGGTCAGCAGGTCGCCATGACTCGCCTCGAAGTGGCTGGTCAGCGCAGAGATGAAGTCGGGCACCTTGGCGGCATCGATGTCATCACAGCTGCCCGAGTCACCCGCAAGGATGTGGACGATCTGCATTTCAACAGTGAGCGGTACGTACTGACCCTGCTTGAGGATCTCTACCATGCGCGCGCCACGGGTCAGCTGCTGCTGGGTCGCGGCGTCGAGGTCCGAACCAAACTGAGCGAAGGCCTGAAGCTCACGGTACTGCGCCAATGTGAGGCGGAGAGCACCAGCGATTTGCTTCATCGCTGGAATCTGAGCCGAGCCACCAACACGGGAAACGGAGATACCCACGTTTACCGCTGGACGAACACCTTGGTTGAACAGATCGGACTCAAGGAAGATCTGGCCATCGGTGATCGAGATGACGTTGGTTGGAATGTACGCGGATACGTCACCCGCTTGGGTCTCGACGATGGGAAGAGCAGTGAGTGAACCACCACCATCACGATCCGACATCTTGGCCGCACGCTCGAGGAGCCGGCTGTGGATGTAGAAAACGTCGCCTGGATACGCTTCGCGTCCTGGAGGACGACGAAGAAGCAAAGACAACTGACGATAGGCCGTCGCTTGCTTGGAAAGGTCATCGTATACACACAGTGCGTGCATTCCGTTGTCACGGAAGTACTCTCCGATGGTGCAACCGGTGTATGGAGCCAAGAACTGAAGAGGGGCCGGAGAAGCCGCGTTGGCACTAACCACCGTGGTGTACTCCATCGCACCTTGTTCTTCGAGCTTCCGAACAACCTGACGAACCGTGGACTGCTTTTGGCCGATGGCCACGTAGATGCAGTGCATGCGCTTCTTGGGGTCATCCTTGAAAACGCGTTGGTTGATGATCGTATCCACCGCAACAGCCGTCTTGCCGGTCTGGCGGTCACCAATGATGAGCTCGCGCTGACCACGGCCAACCGGAATCATCGAATCGATGGCCTTGAGGCCTGTCTGCATGGGCTCGTGAACCGATTTCCGCTTCACGATACCGGGCGCCTTGATTTCGACCGGAAGGAATTGATCGGACTCGATCGGACCCTTGCCATCGATTGGATTTCCAAGCGCGTCAACGACACGACCCATCAGGGCTGGACCCACAGGAATCGATACAATCTTGCCTGTACGCTTCACGACATCGCCTTCCTTGATTCCGCGATCGTCGCCGAACAAAGCAGCACCGACGTTGTCTTCCTCAAGGTTCAGCACCATGCCCATCAGGTTGCCTGGGAACTCAAGAAGTTCTCCAGCCATGGCGTTTTGAAGGCCGTACAAGCGAGCAATACCATCACCCACTGAAAGCACAGTACCGGTTTCCGATACTTGTACGCGGGCTTCGTAGTTTTGGATCTGCTGCTTGAGGATCTCGCTGATCTCTTCTGCACGGATGTCCATGTCTTCTCCGGTAGGCGTTTAGGCTTCTGCCACTGCGCCGGGGTTGCGAATCAATGACGACTGGATGTCTTCCAGCCGTGCGCGAACGCTTGCGTCGTAGGAAATATCGCCGACCTGAGCCACCATCCCACCGATGAGGGTAGGGTCGACCTGAAAATCAATCTCAACCGTCTTGCCTGTGCTTGATTCAAGCGCAGCCTTGACCGTTTTTCTCATGTCTGCAGTCAGATCCGTCGCAGTGGTCACCACCGCCCGGGCCCGACCTGCCAGTTCATCTGCCATCTCGTTGAAGGCGCGTTGAATGCCATCGAAGACACCAAATCGATTCTTGTCCACGAGCAACCGCAGAAAGTTTGCCGAATCAGAATCGAGCTTCAGCTTGGCCAACACTTGGTCCAACACAGCTTTGCGCTCAAACGTCGTCAAGCCTGGGTTGGTAAGCGCTGATCGAAGCTGTCCTTCTCCGGTATCAAGTACCGCTGTGAAGGTATCCAAATCACCAGCAAAGGTGTCGGTCTTGCCGCCTTCTTGACCCAGCGCGATCATGGCGCGGGCGTATCGACGTGCGATGGAACCACTAGCCATTGGTCGCTCCGTTCTTGTTCTGAACCGTATCGATGAAGTCACCGGCAAGGCGTTGTTGGTCTTCCGACGTCACTTCAGCAGAAAGCTTCTCGCGGGCCAAGTCCACAGACAATTGGGCCACTTCGTGTCGCAATGCTTGGCGAGCGCGATCCGTTTCGTCGCGAATACTTCGCTGAGCAGACTCGGCGATGCGTGCAGCATCTTCCTCCGCGCGGGCAAGAATGGAGTTGTGCTCCTTATCCGCCTCTACCACCGCATCCTCTTTCATTTTCTCGAGTTCGGACTCAAAGCCATCCAAGCGAGCCTCAAGTTCCTCAAAACGTTGGGCAGCATCCTTGCGCGCCTGGTTTGAATCATCAATCTCACGCTTTACATGAGCCGCACGATTCGCCAATGCGTCCCGAATCTTGTCCCGGAGCAAATAGGTCAACAAGCCAACAAGCAATAGAAAATTGATTGCATGAAAAGCGATGGCATTCAGGTCTGGGGGCAGACCATCACCACCCGCGTGCGCTGCCGAAATAAGAAGTAGCAGCATCGTTTATGCTCCCGCCGACAGTGGGCGACCAAGAACTTGGCCGGCAACCTGGTTTGCAATATCGCCCGACATGGTCTTGAGTTGATCTGAAGCTGCCTTTTTGGCTGCGTTGATCTCGCCAATGGCGGTTTCAATCTGCGCCTCTGCCTCTGAACGAGCTTCAGCAACAACCGTCTCGTATTTGGCCTGAGCATCCGAACGCTTTTCTGCGCGAAGGGCTGCGATTTCGTCGCGGGCCTGGGCAAGCTTTGCTTCGTACTCGCTCATTCGCTCTTGAACTTGACCCTCAACCCGAGCCGCTTCGTCATGACCGCCCTTGATCGCCCCAGCACGGTCAAGCAAATATTCGAGCATGGGCTTGAGAATGATTTTGTACATACCCAAGATGGCCACCAAAAAAGGCAGCATGTTGAGCAGAACCTGCTGGATGTTCGGAATGATTTCCATGAATGACCCAGGGCAGTTGGAACCGGGCTGATCACCCCCACCGAGAAGGCGCCAGTACCGTTAGGGCGCGCCGAGTAACGTCCAGTTGCATTCGCTGCAAGGGACTGTCGGTGGGTTCCTACAAACTGACGGCCTCAAGCCTCAAAACCAGAAGGAAATTGTAAGCGCTGTTTCAGGGTAAATCATCGATGAGACCGTGCGCGTTTGATCGTCGGAAGCTTGGGAACGAGTGGCCACCAACGATGTGCGCAAACCAAATCCAAGACCGTTCTCCCAGCGGACCTCTGCACCCACACCAAGCTGCGCACCAAAGGCACCAATCCGATTGCGGTCTGAATCTGCAGATTCTTTCAACGCTTGCTTTTCTTGGTTGCTGGGATCGTCAGCCACTTCATTGGCGTGCGGGATCACCCCATGAACACCAGCGGTGAGGTAGGCCAACGGAACGCCTGATTTCGGATCCATCAACCAACGCCGATAGTCCAACGATGGGCGCAAACCCATGCGAACGGAGCGCGTACCGACCGAGGCTGTGATGGTGGTCGTCGAGATGCGGGCCATAGAAAAGCCGCCCACCAAACCATTGCGACCCCAAGAACCGCCCACAAAACTACGCAATGGGGGGACAAGCAACCCATCACGCGCCGCCACACCTGTGCCACTGAGTTGCTCTTCTTCTACCCACGCGAAGTCCGCCAAACCCGTGGGCACATAATCCACACCCACGACCGTAGAGGCCAATGCGGACGACACCAAAGCGAGCAACAGCATGTTTAGTTCAGCTTTGCGAGGGCCTGGGCCAGGGACTCCAAGTCTCTCGCAGCCAATTCAACAAACCGACAACCAGCGAGCTTGTTCTTCGCGTCACCGGGCAGGGGACGAATGTTGCGCAATTCAACGCGTACGCTGACTGGCTCACAAGCCGGCACCTGCACGGTGCCCAAGAACTCATCACCCACAGCCAAACTCTCTTTGGCAGGAAACACAAAACTAATACCGGCCGCTGCCACGTCATACAAAGCCATCTGTGTAGGGGCGCCCCCCGATAGACTGGTGGCGAAATGAAAACCTTGTCGGCCCATGACGCGGTGCCGGCGAACCAAGCGTCGCTGGTCGCGCTCGACGGCATTCGGAAACTTGATTCTCCATCGCCTGCGGGCAGCTTGGTCCGAAATATCCTCTACGGAAGACAAAAAGGTATAGGTTGCATCGCCTTGACTGTAGCGAAAACGCACCACATCCCCCTCGCTGATCGGGTTGTGCGATATGTCGACCTCGCCATGCGTAAAGAAACTGAAGGTGCCGGTTTCAGGGTTGGGAAACGAGAGCGAACCAGGCACCTGGAAGGATCCAAACTCCATGGTCGCAGAACCAATTTCAGCCGCAGCAAAATAAAGGTGGGACACCACATCGTTTTCACGGGTCAGCCACATTGGTCCGGTTTCAGACATCTCCCTACCTCCCTGGGCTGGAATGGTACCTCAACCGAGTTGCAGATGCTGCGTGAAGCGCTACGATTCTATCCATGTACGTACGTGGGATTGCGATCAATGGTCTGGCAGATCTGCCTCGGTTTTCAACGGGTGACCTGGGGCGTCAGGTCAACGTGAAAGGGCCCAGTACAGCCGCAGCCGCCATCGGCGATGGGCTTGCGCTCGGTTTTGCCGCACTGTCCGCCCCGGTTTTGGAGCGGCTCTTGGCGCGCTGGGGCCTTGTTTCTCCGGGAGAAGAAGCCGACATTGAAGCCGACCCTTTGCCCACACAGGCCACATGGGCGGACACCAGCATTGCAAAAGCCTTGTGCGCTGATCGCCAGAAACGCAAGATATCCGTGCGATTGGACATCGAACTCGATCCTCCCTTGTGTGCGGATCTTCGGGCGCTCACAGCACGGGAACCCAGGGTGGCGATGGGCCTTGGTGGCTCCGCTACACCGATTGTATCCATCGAAGTTTCCGCATTTTTTGGTGCAAGCTGGGATGTATTGTCCTTATCGATTCAATCCGTTTGTCTGGGCGGAGAACGCTTTCCAAGCGCATCCAATGAGCGGGCCAAGTGGCTCAACCGCCTCTTGCTCGAACTGGGCAAACGGTTTGTGTCACACGACGAAGCCTCCCATCATGGGGAGAGAGCGCTGAAAGCCATGACGTCTAGGGCCGCTGGCGAATACGGACGCTTCCAAGCATGGCAAGCATGCTTGCATGAAGAATTGGGGATCGTTCGACCCGTGCCTGGTGAAAATGGAGCCGTCATGTTGCTGGCCCACAACAGGCCGCTTCATCGATACGGCCCCCGTGCCCACAGGCGTGTACACATGGCCACTTCGGCCTTTCTTTCCGGCGCAGACATCATGTGGGTCGGTGAACGGGACGAATGGACCGACCGCTTCATCGAAGGAGATGGAACGGCACTCGAACAACTGTGGACGGTCAGTGAACACGGAGACATCGATCCAGGTTCTCAACAGCAGCCGCGCACGGTCTTGTCTTTCGGGGCCAACGAAGAATGAACTGCGTCTGTCACCGATGCGGGGGACAGAAAGCGGGAGCGTTCCTTCCTTGTCCAGGGTGCGAACACACGCCTCGACCCATGGACCGTGCAGCCGCATGGTTGTTTTCGAACAATCACTTATCTCAAGAAGAACTACGGGAAGCCGCGCGGCGCATCCGGGCAGGGGAACAACCCGATCCATCGGAAAAATTGCTGAACATGGCCCGAGATGAGATCAGAAAACGAGCATTGACCCAAACGACCGATCAAGCCATGGCGGCATCTTCCTTGGTCGGGATTTCCGCCCTTTCACTTCTGCTAACGCCGTTGGCTGGGTTCGCTTTTTGGTGGGGATACCGCAGCGAAAGACCGGCGGCAGCCGCACAAATTCTACGCGTGACATGGCCCATCGCGATCGGGTTTATGATCCTCTGGGGGGGCGTGATTTCGACACGCCTATTCGGCTAAGTCTCTCCCTCGAGCGCTTGGGCCACACGCGCACATCCTTCAAAGCCCAGCCCTTGAAACCGACAACCCAAGACCCGGTGGGAGGCATGTTCTCCCAGGTTCCGAATGTTCACCACCTCAAAGCGGACCACGATCGCATCGTGACCAGGAATGTGGAGGTTTCCCTTGAGCACTTGACCCTCCTCAAAACTATCCAATTGCGGGTCGTACACGATGCCAAGGCCCGCCGGAGAAAGATCATGCAACAAGAGCATGCGGGCCGAACCATCTGCGCGAAGAACCTGAACCGTGGTCCTTCTTCCCATCTGAACGTTGCGGCGAAGAACCAGCCGACGGTCATTTCTTCGAATGTCCCTCGGGATGGAAAGAAGCCATTTGGATGGCCCGATATCAAGCACCTGAGACTTGAACTGGTATTCGTCGCTCAAGGACGCATACTTGGCCAGCACAATCTTGCCCTTGCGCAGCGCGCGCTCCGGGATCACTTGGTTGGGATCGGGCTCGAACACCACCGCGCGCTCATCAGGATCCGGGGCCAACATTCGGCCCGCTATCGCCTTGCCCGCCACCTGCATGGTGATGCGCTCAACGGCGAGCATGGCCCAAAATAAATGAGCTACGACCGCTTCTTCTTGGGTCAGAAAGTCTTGTCCCTGCATCCGAAAACCCCTTTCTCACAGAGCGCAAGTATACAAAGACCACCAAAATTTCCAAATCTAGGGTACATCCATCTTGGTCAAACGGTGTCGGGCAAGAAACAGCAAGCCAATGGTCCAAAGAATCAAATTAAGGATGCTGAACCAGACCTCTTCCCCGAGCATGACAACCCATGCATTCCACCCCGTGCTTGGCAAAAACATCTGGTACGCGTCGGTACCACCGACGCCGATGAACCCAAGCAATGAAAGGCCCGCGTTCAGCGCTTGATCAAAAAGAAAAATCAGCAATCCGCTGACCACCACCATCGCACCCGACCGAAAGATCGTGGATAAAAACACACCGAGCGCAATCAAGCCCAAATCCGTCCATACGCTCACGAAATGCCCCAGAAACACCGATGACCAGGGCCCTTCTGCGCCCATCCATACCGTCCCCAAAGACAAGGCAACCAAGGCGTTGATGGCGAGACTCAGCGAACACAGCCCAAGAAGAGCCAATACTTTTGCCACCAGCAGCGCATCTCTTGATACAGCACGAACCAAGCGTTCTCGAAGCATGTGATTTGCCCGCTCGGAGGCCACCGATGCTCCCGTCACAAAAAGAACAAACATGGGCAAGATCAGTGCATGACGAACCCGAAGAGACAGTGTGGCTGCGTGTGGGCCGGAGAAGCTGAAAACCTCCCGAATCGGCCGACCATTGAATTCCATTTCGCTGCCTGAAGCCAGGCCCAACACCACGGTGACCAGTACCGGCACAAGGGCAGAAACCAACAGCAAACCGCGGGCAGCGCTGCGCTTGGTCAACACCCGCCACTCCGCTTGGATCAAGTTCTTCATGATTCGATGCCCTGTGTTGCCGCGAGATACCGGGCCTCCAGGTCACCATCGACACCCGACTCGGAAACCAAAGCCCCCCGATCCAAAATTCCAACCCGGGTACACATTTGCTGTACCTCCGCGAGCAGGTGGGACGAAATAAAAATCGTGGTTCCCCGCTGTTCTGCGAGACCGACCAACAACTCCCGCACATCTTTGATGCCCCTCGGGTCCATACCGTTCGTCGGTTCATCCAATATCAACAAGCGGGGTTGACCGATCAATGCCCGCGCAAGCCCGAGCCGCTGACGCATGCCCAAGGAATAGTCGGAGACACGGTCATGGGCGCGATCCAACAACCCCACTTCATCCAGAATCCCATCGAGACCGGAAACATCCACCCCCGCATAGGCGGCCGACAGCGCCAAGTTTTCCTTGCCGGAGAGAAATGCATGAAATGCAGGGGTTTCCACCATGGCACCAACGTGGCGCAACCGTTGCACAGGGTCATCTTCCCCAAAAATGGACACCTGGCCTGCGGATGGGGAAATCAAACCCAGAATACAACGAATGGCTGTGGTTTTCCCCGCACCATTGGGACCCAGGAAGCCATACACCTCACCTGGGCGGACAGCCAAACTCAACTCACGCAGTGCTGCGCGCTGCCCAAAATTTCGTCCTAGCCCAATCGTGACCAAGGCGTCACTTGCCTTCATGTCGATCTCCGAGTATTCGGTGCGGCCATGATCATATCTGGCTTTCCATACGAGGTGCCTACCATGTCTATCACTTCCACATTCAAGTCTTGCCTACTAATTGGCTCCGTCTTGCTCGCTGGCTGCTTTCAACCCAAGACCAACACGGATTCATCTGGCGATGAAAGCGGTGAAGACGGCGGCGGTGGCGGTGGCGGTGGCGGCTCCGCAGGACAAGGCACCACGATTTACGACATCCAAATGAATGCATTTGATGAAGGTACAATCGTCTCCATTCAGGATGCTGTCGTCACGACACAAATCACCGAAGGCGAGAACCCCGCATTCTTTGTTCAAAGTGCAGAAGGTGGGGAATACAACGGTATTTACATCTTCAAGTATGACGAAGTCGAATACACGCCCACGATTGGTGACATTGTCAACATCACCGGCGAATACACCGAATTCTACGGCCTTTCCCAAATCAAGCTGACCGAGCCCGGAAACATCGAAAAAACCGGAACCGGCGGCGTGGTGGTGGTCACAGACGTCAACGAGGAGCCCGATAACTGGGAGGCCTACGAAAGCGTGGTTGTCCGGTTTACGGATATGGAAATTTCAGATGCCTCCAAACTGTATGAGTGGGGCGCCGTCGAATTGGCCATCGGTTGCTGGATGGACAATGACTTCACCAACTACGATGCAGAAGACGGTGCCAGCTACGGCAGCATCACGGGTCCCATCTCGTATTCCTTTGAAAAATACGCGATCCTTCCCCGGTCGACAGACGACCTTGAAGGCTACACCGGCACCGTCGGTGGTGGTGGCGGTGGTGAAGACAGTGAAACCGATTGCTCCGATGGCGTCGACAACGATGGGAATGGATACACCGACTGCGACGATTGGGACTGCGAAGATGATCCCGAATGTGGCGGCAGTGGTGGTGGTGAAGACAGTGAAACCGATTGCTCCGATGGCATCGACAACGATGGGAATGGATACACCGACTGCGACGATTGGGACTGCGAAGATGATCCCGAATGTGGCGGCAGTGGCAGTGGTGGTGGTGGAGACGGTGAAACCGATTGCACCGACGGCATCGACAACGACGACAATGGGTTCACCGATTGCGAAGACTGGGATTGTGACGAAGATCCCGCATGTGCAGGCGATCCAGAAACCGATTGCGACGACGGTGAAGACAACGATGACGACAGTTTCATCGACTGCGACGACCACGACTGCGCCTACGACGATGCTTGCGCTGAAGACTGCACGGACGAAGTGGACAACGATGGAGACGGCTACACCGACTGCGAGGACTTCTACTGCTATGAAGACCCTGCTTGCGAAAGCGACGAAAGCAGCGGATCCGAGTAAGCGGATTTCTCAAAGCGACGCGAATGCGGTGGTCGCAAAACAAAGAGCCCTCCAGTGTGAGGGCTCTTTACTTTTGTGCGGGCTTGATTCTCTCCTCTGTGGGGGCTAAACACGCTTGCAACTACCCGCGTGGAGCGCATCATGGATTTGAACAAAGACGGCCTCACCTCCGAAGAGGAATACTTTCACCGCCAGCAAGCTGAACAACTGGCAAAACTGCGCGAAGTCGCAGCGATTGAAAGTGCTGAAGCCGCCATGGCCGCCGCCAAGGAACTTCATTTCCACAAGTGTGGAAAGTGCGGTGCCGACATGAAAACTGAAGTTTTCAAAGGCGTCGAAATCGAGCGTTGTGGGTGTGGTGCTGTGCTCTTGGACCCAGGCGAGTTGGAACAACTGGCCGGTCACGATGAGTCCGGTTTCTTTGCCGCATTGTTCGGCGGCCAGAAGTAGGCGGCTGTGGCGGTAGACGCCAAAACCGTCCGCGAAATGGCGGACCTGGCCCGGTTGACGGTTTCCGATGAGGGGATCGATGACCTGGCCACAGAAATGAACACCATTTTGGATTTCATGGGTGCCATCGCTTCTTGGGATGGGGTTCAAGACAACCAACGACCGCCTGCTGTTCGCCGGAAAGACGTTCCCCACGAAACGTCGAATGCAGCGCTGATGGAAGGTACATCCTCGTTGGAGGGGCGTTCGGTTTCTGTTCCTCCGGTAAAGGATGCAAGCTAAACCATGGATGCACTGATTGTGGCAGGCGCCGTCCGGCTTGGGCACCGAAAAGCCACCGATGTCATTGCTGGCGCTTTGCAACGGGCAGAAAACTCCAACTCCTTGTGTGCTTTCACCCACCTCCAGGCGGAAGAGGCCATGGCGCGGGCCATGGCCATCGATTCGGACGTTGCCGCCGGAAAAAACCCAGGACGGTTGGCGGGTGTACCCATCGCCGTCAAAGACAACATCGCCCAACAAGGGCAACCACTCGGTTGCGCAAGCCACATGTTGGACGGCTATTTGGCCCCAAAAACAGCCACCGCTCTCGCACGCTTGGAAGCCCAAGGTGCCATCGTGATTGGGCGCACGAATATGGACGAGTTCGGGATGGGATCATCCGGGGAAAACTCCGCCATGGGCCCCACAAAAAATCCCCGAGACCTCGGCTGTGTGCCGGGTGGTTCCTCCTCCGGGTCCGCCGCGGCCGTTGCCGCAGGCATCGTGCCCATCGCGCTCGGCTCGGACACTGGGGGAAGCGTCCGGCAGCCCGCCAGCTTCTGTGGCGTCGTTGGATTGAAGCCCACGTACGGACGAATCAGCCGATCGGGACTGGTGGCATTCGGAAGTTCGCTGGATCAGATCGGACCCATCACCCGATCCATTCGGGATGCCGCCGTTGTGACCCACATTATGGCTGGCCAGGACCCGCTCGACAGCAACACCATCGATGCGCCCATGCAGCCGCTTTCGGATGAGCGAATTCCCTCTTTGGAGGGACAAACAATCGGCTTGCCAGTGCAATGCTGGAAAAAGGGTGCAGACAGCGGTGTTCTGGAAACGGTTCAATCGGCCATCGCGCGGCTGGAAGAGCGGGGTGCCACCGTTAAAGAGGTAAACATCCCCATCCTCGAAGCGGCCATCCCTTGCTACTACCTGCTCACAAGCGCTGAGGCCGCATCCAATCTCGCTCGGTTCGATGGCGTTCGGTACGGTCCCCGTGACGATGCAGACAACCTCTTGGATATGTACCTAAAAACACGCTCACAGCGGTTTGGTCCAGAAGTGCAGCGACGCATCTTGCTCGGAACCTTCGCCCTGGCAGAGGGCTATTCCGAAGATCTGTACGTACGCGCCAATGCTGTGCGTGGACTCATGCGGCAACAGATCGATTCCGTGCTGCAGAATTTCAATGCATTGGCCATGCCCACGACCCCCACCACGGCATTTCCTTTGGGGGAAAAGACCAACAACCCAATCGAGATGTATTTGTCCGACATTTACACCACGCCCCCCTCCTTGACGGGTCACCCGGCCTTGAGCATTCCCGTGGGTGAACATGGTGGACTTCCCGTTGGCATGCAGTTGGTGGGCCGACACGAGGATGAATCTGGAATCCTAAAAATCGGGATGGTCGCCCACGCCCGCTAAACTGTCTTCTGTGATTCAGCGACTCCTACGAACTCTGCGTTTTCCGCGCCACCAAGCACCCATGTGGCGGTGGATCCGGCGAGAAGCCCCATGGTGTGTTGCCACGGTGTTGAGCTGTCTGGCCCTCATGGCCGCCATACCCAGCCTGAATCACCCATGGGGCAGCAACTGGCCCATGTATTTCGAATCGGCCCGCTATTTTTGGGATCCCACAGCGGTGTACTTTGGGTGGCGACCACCTTTCTACCCTTTGTTGTTGGCCACCCTGGGCCAACAAATTGGGTATGTCGCCGCCGGACACCTCATTGCACAAATCAGCATGCTGACGGTGATCGCATGCACAGGTGTTTTTGTTCGGCTGATGGCGGGCGTGGGTCCCGCTGTGTTGGCCGTCTTATCGGTTCCTCTTCTCCAATGCGCCGTCGAGGGCGCCATGTGGACCAACATGTATCCACCGGCAGCGGCCACCATGGCATTGGCAGCCGCCATGGGTGCCGCTGCGTGGCGCCGCCCGACATGGGCCATCGTCATACTGGCGGGCTTGGCTGCGGGCTTGGCATGGAGAATCAACCACTTGGGGCTCGTGGCCGTGCCCATGGGCTTGGGCTTGACCGCATTGGGCGCATCGACGCTGCGCCACCGGCTGCCCTTGCTGACGCTCCCTGTTTTGTTCATCTTGGGCACCGGAAGCGTCGTCGCAGTCGACACGTGGGTCGTGAAACACTGGAATGTTCCACAAGAAGATCTCGCTGCACAGGTCATTCAACGGCGGAGAGAAGAATTGGATCGCTTGGCGAGCACACCTCCCGGCGACAACCCTTTCAGCGCATGCACAGACCTCACACCCAAAGCTCTCAACCTTGAAGAGCTCACCAATGAATGCGGACAACAGTTCGTGAAGGCCAACTACGGCACCCTCACATCCGAGGATTGTGTGCCTTCCTTGCCCACCCTGCTTTGGCTGTTGCCACTCAGCTTATTGCCCGCAGCAAAGAACCGAGATTGGCGCGACTCCATTGCATCCGTATTGGTCTTTGGCGGTCCGATAGGGGCATTCTTCGTGGCGGCCAGCTGGACCAGCTACGCAGAAAAATATGCCATCAGCTATTTGCCCATGATGGCGCTATTGGTGCCGCTGGCCTTCGACAGGTTGGGTGGCTGGGCCGGACGAATCATCGACCGAATATTCTTGGGTCGAACCGTGGGCTTTGTTGCGGCGGCTGGGTGGTTGGTCGTGACCTGGCCCGGCGCTGCCGCATGGAAGGCGGACACCCCCAACATTCAAACCGACTGGGAAAGCATTGCTGGCTGGGTCGCTGCGTGGTCTGAAAAGAACCTCGAACCCAACGACACACTGATCGACTGTGTTCCGCTCAACATCGACTTGGTTTTGCTTCCCACAACGCGGACCACACTCGAGGGTGTCAGCACCGAACACGACTGTATGGGTTGGTCGATTGAGCCCCCCGAGAGTGCGGGTCGGGTATGGATGGTTCAACAATCATTTCCTGACATCATCGATACCCAACCCAGTCACATGCTTCGGCATGACTGGGTGTTGATCGAACAATACGATGACCGGCATCGGCTGTGGCTCTACAAGCCGTAGTTTTCAATCACAAGGTGTTGGCGCACATCCACATCTTCAATGGTGTCCGTCTCTCCATTTGGCCAACGCACCTCGATGGAATCCACCACCTCGACATCGTTCAAGCCAAAGTGCAATTCCGTGGGGCCACCACTCGCCACATTGGTCGAACCCCTGTGCACCCACCGCACCCACCGCTTTTCACCCGAATATAGGGTCACTTTTGCACCCACTGCATCGCGATTGGGGGGAGGTTGAATCAAGCGTATGGTCAACCAACTTCGTTCATCGCAGCGGCTCAAGAACAAACGGGTGGGACCCATGAGGTCCCGGCCCATCCAATCCAAGAAACCATCTCGGTTGAAATCAGCCAACACGAATCCACGAGACACGCCCCGGTCGTCCAATCCCCAGATGGGTGCAACTTCCTCAAACCGGCCCTCTGCGGTTTGTAGGTAGAGTGAATTGGGTTGTTCGACCAGAACGCCGTCCACATAGTCGGTCACGATCGGGTTGGGCATGGTTTCCATCGACACCTCATCGGGAGGAAGAAACCCATAGGCCACCGCAAGATCGGTCAAGCCATCGTTGTCCATATCGACCAATTCGGCACCCCACCCGACCTGTTGACCGGGTTGGCGGAAAATGCCTTTCGATACCGAGGTCTCAAAATACGGGAAGTGAAGATCGCTGTACATGAGAAAGGTATTGTTGGTTTGAATGGCAAAGTCTATCAGGCCATCATCATTCAATTCCGCTGCCGCAAGCCCCATCCCTTGTGCCGGAAACTCCAAACCGAGAGCTTCACCTTTGGAAGCAAAGGTCCCGCCCGTATTCTCAAAATACTGAACGGGTTGGGTCCAACTGTATTCGGACCGGTAGTCGTTGATGACAAGCAAATCGAGGTCTGCATCGTCGTCGCGGTCCCAAAACCCTGCCGTAAACGTGAACGAGCTGGCCGAATCCAACCCAACAACCAACTCGTCCGCATTCGAAAATTCACCATCGCCTTGATTCAACCACAACGCATCCCCGGCCGGCACAGTGGGTGCAGAAGGAATGGAGTGCAGCCAATCAGACGACCAATTCGTGTAGTTCGAAACAAACACATCCAAGTCGCCATCGCCATCCACATCCCCCCAAGCACTGCCCTGGCTGAGGCGGGTTTGGCCCTGAAGCCAAAGGCCTTCCGACACACTGAAGTGACCCGTTCCATCATTGATCAACAGACGATTGGGTTCATTCATGATGGATACAAAAATATCGATATCCCCATCATCATCCACGTCAACGGGGGTCGCCCCTGCCGCCTTGTCATCGACCAGAGGAAGCCGCAAATCAGACTCGTCCGACCAACTTCCGTCCGCCGACCCCATGTACAGCTGATCGGCCACCGCGTTGGGCAGAAACACATCGTGCCAACCATCCCCATCAAAATCACCAACCGCCAAACCTTGGCCCGCATACAAAGACCATAGATTTTGGTCTCCACGTTGGTTCGCCCAGTCGCCCTCCGATTCATAGAGATACATCGGACCTTCCGTCTCGCGGGCCGACGGATCTGCACAAGCCACCGGCGTTCCTGTGACATGAAGCGAACTCGGCACTTCGGGTGGTTCCCCCGAATCGGCCTCCGCTGTGTCCGTCGGGCTGGCACTGTCATCCGGAGTTTCGCTGGCGGTGTCTGGGGCCGGGCCAGAGTCTGCCGCTCCGCCCCCACCATCGGATGGGTTGGACGGCTTGCTGGGCGTCGTTGTACACGCACAAAAAACCAGCACACAAACCAAACGCATCATTGCTCCATCCCTACTGAGATACCACCCACACAGCCAACCCACCATCTTCTTGCGGCTTGCCGAGCGACCGAGACAGATCTCGGTACAGCTGCACATTGGTTCGAATCCCATGCAAAAGCACGTAGCGAATGCCCAACTGGTTCAACATTTGTTGCGGCGAAGAGCCCCGTAGCGTGGCCGATAAGCGCTCCAACCTGGGTTGGCCTTGCACCACCATATTTCTCGCGAGAGCGGTCGTGGGCCGCCCATGGATCAGCTGACCCACCAAACGCCGTTCACCCTCGGTATCGAGGTGGGCCAAGGGCAATTCCAAAACAGCGCCCGCCACCGAATCCTCGGCCATCGATGTGTATATCGACCGATGCGGAATGGACCGAATCGAGCGGGGCCACAAGCCGCTGGTCACACGGTATGCATCCACGGCCACACCCAAGCCGATCCCGATGGCAATCCAGCGCACATGCTTCGGCCAACGAAGAGAAATCGCCGCACCACACAATGCCAGGCCCAGCGAAGCAACCTGCACAAAACGGTAGTACATCCCGCTCTCTTGCAGGGGATAGCCCACCCGGTCGAGCACTTCAGCCGGCAACAGCCAAAGCATGCCTGCGGCTTCCACCGAGGGCCCTAGCGCCAGGAGTACTCCCGCCACACACAAGCCCGCGCCGAGCCAAGCCATTCTGCTTCCACGCCACAAACAGGCCACCCCCGCCAACACCGCTGGCCACCCCAAAGCAGCCACATTGTTGACGGCTGACCGTGCGCCATCCCAAGAACCGTGCAAACCCAACAAACCAGAAGCCGTGGCGACCGGGGAAAGGTGAGGGGGGGATTGAAGGCCCGGAACCGGTGCTGCGGGCAACAGGCCCACCGTAAATTCAGACGCCGCGGTATGCATCCACCAGGCGGGAAGCATGCCTGCTGCAGCCACACCCAACACAGCGATTGCCCACGTCCAGTCCTGCTTGGTCGGCGTACGAAACATGACCCAAACAACGAGCGCTATGGGCATCACCAAGCCAATGGAAGGTGCGTTGAAGCCCAAAACCACAGAGGAGAGAAACAGCCAAACCAAGGGCTTCTTCTTCGCATCTTCTTGCAAGGCGTGGTCCGCGAACAAAAGCAGCAAAGGCAAACACCACAACTGCATTTTGGCCAACTGACCATTCGCAAGCACGCCCAAAGAGAAGGGACAAAACGTGTAGATGAAAGACGCGCCCATCGCAGCCCAAGGGTCAATCGTGAAGACACGACGAATCAGAATCATCGTGGCAACGCCCGTGGCAAAAAGACCGAGTACGATCATCAACCAAAGGGCTGCTGGGGTTCCCAACACCCACCCGGCAGGAACGGCAAGCAGCAGGGGAACCCATGCAATCAAGCGCAAATGGGTCGCCTCCGGAAAACCAATCCGCCGGGTCACGCCCGTCCAGGATTCTTCTCCTGACACCATGCTCGCAACATGGTCCGCAGCCCAAACATGACCGGGGTGAAACCCACCACCAATGCCATCCGCCACCCATCCGGAGTGCATCCACCACACCGATCCGAAAACACAAAGGAACAGCGTAAACAGTGGCCAACGATACTCGGGATTGAATCGAAACATGGCCTACTCCTCAAAACGCCGTACGCCAATACACCACATGACGAGCAATGAGAGAATACCAGCCCAGCCCAAGCCCAAAATCTTTCCGCCACGATGGCGAAGTTCGGGAGAAAAAGCATCGAGTGATCGCAACATTGGGCGGGCCGAATCTTCTTCTAGTTGGAAGGTGATGAGATCTTCGGGCAGATCAAGCGGCACAACAATGCCCTCCCAAAGGATCGTGCGAACCCCATTGAGCACCCGGTACAAACGCACATTGACCTCTGATTCCACAGCGCCCTTGAAATGCCCAGCGTACATTGCACCATCATTGATGTTGGCCACCACCCCACCCATAAAACGCAATTCAAAGGACGGGTGGTCACCCACCACAACAAAGTACCGCCCTCTTCTGTATTCCCCTGGCACGACCAAGTCCGTTTGGAGCGTCCATTTCTCCAATTCTGAAGAGGGTCCGACCAACCCGGCTGGTGGACCCTTCGGTAGTTCTACATCCTCTCCATCCGGATCGATCGCATACATGTAAACGCCTTCTGCCGCCTTCGTCTCGATCAAAGCCTTGTTCGATGAAAGCGCGTGTTGCAGCCGAATGCGGTCACTTTTTCGAACCCAATCAAAATGAACAGCCATCGATGCAAAGTTCAAGCTTCGTAGACGGGTCATGACCGCATCGACATTGCCTTCAAACAGTCGAGAAGTCACCCATGAATTGAGGTCCGATCTATCCGAATCTTCAGGAGCACAATCTTCAAATAGGTCTGTGCTTGAGCCTGTTCGACACCGAACACAATCCTTGGAGATGCTCCGAGAATGAACCGTTTGGTACTGACAAAGCGTCGCGTTGATCCAGCTGTCCATTTCGGCACTTTGGTTGATCCCTTGCCCCACCAAGTCAAACACAGCTCCCGGATCTTGGTTGTAAACTTCGGGGATTTCTCCAGAGATGCTTTGCTGCCGAAACGGTAGTTTCACCACAAAGAAGACCTCCAAAAGAAGGAGAATCATGAGCCCATACCCAACGCGGTGACCCAAGCGACCCGCCAAATACGAGATGCCCACGGCAGCCAACACGGCCAGAGCCAAAACAGCCGACCACATGAGGCGGCCGGGCCACCGTAAAAACTCCACGGCGGGAATCTCCCAGAGCCACGCCAGAGGAGAGGAGATCATGGGTTCATCCGGCGACAAACCCAAGGCCCATTCAGGTCCCATGGCAAGAAAGGTCGTCAGGCCTGCGACAAACAAAAGGCGGCGAGAACCATCTGTGCGCATCCGCCACGCAATGACCGCCAAGGCCACCATGCTGGAGGAAATGGCCAAGGCCCAAGAGTGGCCAGCCCGATCCACTTCTGCAGAAGGTGGGCCGATGCTGGTCAGGGCCAAGGATCCTTTCCGCAATGCTTCAGAGCTCGCATTGGCAGCACCCGGCTGGTGCGCGGCCGCGAATAAATCAATGTAAAAGAAGCCAACAAGGACAGCCAAAATGCCCGCCACTGCAACCGGCCAGCGCGAATACGAACGAAACAAGGCGGGCACACCAAGACCCAAACCCAGAAGCCCCGCAGCCAGTCCTATGTATCCACTGGTAAACAGACTAAGCGCAAAAAATACGCCCGCTGCCGCCCCATCCTTCCATCGGGCATCGGGTTGTGAACAGCGCCAAAGATAGAGCCCCATGAGCGGCATCCAAGGGTTGAACACCTGATAAACATGGCCTTCGAGCAAGGCAGCGGCGGTGAGACCAGAGCCCATAAAACAAAGACCAGCAGCCAAATCATAGGGGGAGCGGGCGCCCACCTCTCGGGCGAAACGGCTGGCCGCAAATGCCGAAGCCGCCACACCAATCACCTGAATCCAACCATGAACGGCCGCAGCATTGAACTTGGCCCCAATCCATGCCAAGGGCAGGAGAACCCACGAATCGATGGCTGAATAGGTGACACCGACTGGCCATACGGTGAATGCATCGCGCAAGGCAAAACCCAAGCGCGTGGCAGCATCGATCACCCATACCGTACCCAGCGCATCAAAATGGCGCCCCACGACATCCGGCCCCGCCACCAGAGCCGGCCACGTCCATGCGCAAGCAAAGGTCAGCCAAACCATCGACTCTATCCACCAGGGCATCGGACCTTTATGGGCGACAGGCTCGGGCTTCAGCAATGCTTTGCGGCCCATCCACAGAACGAGCAACACCGTGAAAAACAACCACGCCGAGGAAAGCATGGCCCGATGTTCTTCGGATGAACGAAGATCTGTACTCAAAACAGCACGACTCAAGCGCCACGCTTCCAGCGATCGCGGTCCAGCGATCGACCACGACAATGTTCGATCACCCACCGGCATAATCTCCAGGCCCTGACTGACCCGAACCGGGCGTGGGCCGTCTCGGCGCCACAATTCGACCCCCAAAGCACGAACCTGGGGTCCTTCTGCTCTCGCTCGCCACACACCCGACTCGTCCCGCTTCAACGGGAGAACAATGTCCTCTCCCAGCCACCGCAACTCCGCAGTAATGCTCCCTGGTGCCTGTGAGCTCAAGACACCATCCGCCACAGCCACCTCGATATCGACCGTGACCGCATGCGCTGGCAGGGAAAACACCATGCTCCACAACAGGAGGAGCGCGACAAGCTCATTCTTCATGCTGCACCCCATCCATCCGGCGAACGGGAACCAAAAGGATCAAGAGCATCAACAAAGAAACGGCCCAGCCCATACCAACAATGAGGCCGCCACGGTGGCGTATCTCCGGAGTAAAAGTATCCAAGGAGCGAAGAAAAGGGGTCGCCGCCTTCCCGTCTGTGGTTTTGAAGGAGATCATGTCCTCATCCAAAGGCAGGGGCATGATGGAGCCCGACCACAAATCGAACCGCTTCTCGTCCACCACTCGGTACAAGTGAACCATCGTTCCACCTGTCACCGTTCCCGTAAAACGGCCGGCGTAAATGCCATCACCAAAAGAGGTACCCACCAAACCGTGTCCATCCTTCAGTTCAACGGGCGGGTGTCCCTGAACCTCTACAAAAATATAGCCAAGCTCCATGGATGTGGGGACGGCCAGATCGACACGCAGCGACCACTCAACCGTACCTGCTTCGGGGCCGATCATGCGCACAGATGGGCCCTCATTTTCTTCCCGCAACAAGACGTCCGGATCGAGCATATACATCACGACCCCTTCCGCACTTGTTGTCTCACGCCGATACTTGAGCGGCTTAAGAGCTGTCTCCAGTCGCATCCGATCGCTGGAACTGAACCAATCTCCGTGAAAGGCGATTCCCGTAAATTTCATTCGACGCATCCGCGATACCACGGAGGCCAAATCACCCTCATACAAGCGGGAAGCCACCCATGTGCCCAATTCCCGTCGACTGCTTGATTCCGAACCCACCGTTACACAATCTTCCGCAATGCTGTGCGAATGTTGGGTTTGGTAGTGACAAAGAATGGCGTTGGTCCACCCATCCACCTCGCCACTGGCATTGATCCCTTGCCCCACAAGGTCGTACACAGGGCCATCCGCAGTCAAATACACGCTGGGCGTATCTCCTGGAAGAACGCTTTGACGACCCGGAAGGCCCACCATCAACCAAACCTCCAACAACAGCATGGCGACAATCGCATACCCGGTCGAAAGACCCAAACGGCCTGAAATCCGGGTGATCACCACAGCCGACAACGCCGAGGTCGCCAACAAAGATGCCCACAATACACGCCCTGACCAGCGCAGATACCGGCCCATGGGAATGTCCCACAAGCCCGCAATGGGACTCGTGATCATTTGGGTGTCCGAAAAGGCCCCTATCGCCCATTGGGGGCCCATGGCGATCAAGGTTGAAAGGAGCACCACAAGCAACAGCCGTCGCGCTCCCGCGATCCGCATGCGCCAGGCCAAGCAAGACAGGGCAAAAGCACCCGCAGACAAGGCGAGCGCCCAAGAGTGGCCGGAGCGGTCCACTTCCGTGCTGGGTGGTCCCAAACTCGACAACGACAAGGATCCCATCCTCAAGGTGTCGGAGTTTGCATGTGCAGCACCGGGTTGGCCCACCGATTGAAACAAGTAGACATAGAGCAGGCTTGCGAAAAGTGCGATGGCACCGGCCAACAGGATCGGACGCCGGTTCTCCGAGCGAACCAAAACGGGAATCCCCATACAAAGACCGATGACACCAGCGGCAATTCCGATGTATCCGCTGGTAAACAAGCTGAGCCCAAAGAAGAGTCCCGCCAACACCCCATGGTGGATTTGGGTGTCCGCTTGCTGCATCTTCCACAAATAGAGCGCCATCAACGGCAGCCACGGGATCAGAATTTGGTACACATGGCCTTCCAGCATCGCCGATGCTGCCAAGCCCGAGCCCATGAACAAAAGGCCTGCCACGCTATGAAACGGCGCCTTGGCGCCCAAAGCGACGGCAAAACGGCTGATTGCAAAAGCAGAGGACGAGACACCCAGAATCTGCAGCCAACCGTGCAGGGCGGCTGGAGAAACGTCACTGCCAAGCCAAGCGATAGGAAACAAAATCCACGAATCGATCGCAGAATAGGTCGCACCCCCTGGCCACGCAGAAAAAGGGTCGTGAAGATCGAAGCCCAATCGAGTCGCAGCGTCGATGACCCACACCGTACCGAGCGAATCAAAGTGACGGCCAACCACCTCCGGGCCGGCAAGAACCGCCGGCCAGGTCCACAACACAGCAAAAACCAACCAACCCAAGGCTTCCACCCACCACGCGGGCAAAGCGACTTCTTCTTCGGGGTCATCTCTTCGCAAAGAAATCCGCCCCAACACAACCACAAACAACACACCCAAACACAAGGCAATGGCAGCCCACAGCGCTTTTTGTTCTTCCTCTTTCTGCAATTGGGTGCTGTCCTGCGCTTTGTTCATCCGCCACGCTTGCTGAAGATGCGATCCCGCCAAGGTCCAGGAAAGGGTCACATCCCCCTTGGGAAGCACCTCCAAGCCTTGGCTCAAACGAACAGGCTTGGCGCCATCTTTTCGCCAGAGGGAGACGCCCAAGGCGCGCACTTGCGGACCCTCTTCCGTGCCCGACCAAACCCCATCTCGCCCCAAAGAAAGAGGCAGAATTACGTCTTCGCCCAACCAACGCAAGCGCGCAGTGATCGCACCATCCGCCTTGGACTGCAGGCCACCGTGGGGCACAGCGACCCGAACCGTCACATCCACCGCATGAGCAGGGGCGGCACAGAACCACAAAAGCGCCACGAACCACAAACGCCTGATACAGTCTCGGAGATGTCTCCCCGCCCACTTTCCATCCGTGCCCGCTTGGTGATGGGGCTGATCGTGGCCTTTGCGCTGCTCGGCCTGGCCGAAGTGGGGGCCCGTTTGTACGGATTGCAGCCAGCCTATGTCTCGAATGCGACCGGAAGTTGGCGCACCATCCCGAACCTGATCGATCACAAAATGGTCGGCATGCGGGAGCCGCATGAATTTCGAATCTCCACCGACGCCGAAGGCCTCCGCACAACCCTGACCAAAGCCAAAACAGCGAACATGGTTCGAATTGCGGTGATGGGAGACTCCACGGTCTTCGGATGGGGTGTGGAAGACGGTGAAAGCCTCGGGGCGTACACCCAAGCGGCCCTCCGAGACAGGGGTCTGCCGAATGTAGAAGTCTTGAATGCCGGACAGCCCGGCTATTCGACCGGAATGGCTGCCTGGTTGTTCGAAGAGGCGGTCGCAGGCTACGCGCCCGATTGGACCATCGTGTTCATCTCCATGCACGACTTCAATCGAACGCTCATCTCTGATGTCGAGCGGGTACACGGGCCCCAAAGCCTTTCGGCCGCTTGGCGGAGCTTCTTGGCCCGGGACGTCGCCCTGTACGAGGGGTTGCGGAAAATCATCTATCCGCTGACGGACAAAGCCCAGATCATGCCCAACGAAGAAACAGGAGAGATGCGGGTCCCACGGGTCTCGGACACGGAACGCACCGTCTCCCTCGGTCGAATGCAGACCATCGCCAACAATTGGGGAGGCAAGGTCACCATTGGCTTCCTGCCCTTCTTCGCCGATCTCATGGAAGGACCCAAGGGGCGACCCATCGACCGCCCGGGCATGAACCATGGATTGGATTGGGCCACGGACCAAGGGATGCCCTTCTTCGACATCCGCACCTGTTGTGGACCCGGCGCGGATGCCCTGACCTTCCCTTTTGATCACGGCCACCTGAATGCGGCGGGGAACCAAGCCGCGGGTGAAGCGCTTGCAGGGCAAATCCTCCTTCACCTATTCCCCCAGATTCAATGAAACACTCGCCGCCGAGGGCGATGCCGTACCCCGGGCTTGTTGCTTCTTTGCATCGGTAATCACAACCGTCACAACCGATACTTGTCCACGGACACTCAGGCGGATGGGTGCCGCTTTCTTCACACGCGCGCTGCCAATGGTGCGATCTGACTCATCCAACAAACGAACCGAGTAGGGTGCTGCCCCGCCAACAATGTTGATGCGAACGCTCCATGCAGTCCGCGGCTCTGTTTCCGCCTGGGGCGCGTCGAGTGTTGGGCGGCGAGGGGAACCATCCATTGGCACGAGCGGTTCCCGGGGCGAGCCAGGGTCGTCGGGCGCCAAAGGCGCATCGATCGCTGGTCCCCCTTCCGCGCTCGCTGCAATTTGCGCCTTGTGCTCATCGGTCAAAGAAAAGAGGTTCCGCTGAGGTGAGCCATCTCCCGCATCATCAGTCCAGTTGGGCTGCGGTAGATCTTCGATGCCATCGCCGGAAAACTCCTCGTATTTTGCGAGCAAACGATTGCCTGGCCACCCGACCGTAGACAGCTTTTCCGCAATGGCGGTGGCCAAAAGCAGGTGCCCTGTTTCACTCGGGTGCATTTTGTCCCAAAGAATCTCTTCGAGGGGTGTGCCCTTCGAGATCGCTTCTTTGTACACCTCTGTAATGTCCAAAATAGGGACTTCATGGTGTGCGGAAAGCGCATCCATGGCATCAAAATATGGCTGCCAACCAGGGTCGGGACCGTTGTGCAAGCCTTCCAACAAAAATGAGTTGGTGGGTTTGAGAATCAGAATACCGATCCCCCGGTCCGCCGCCTCCCGCATCACACCGTCCATCAGCTTGACCCATCGATCCAATGGGACCCGGCGCTTCTTTCCTTCGGGCCATTCCCCGGCAGAATTCCAGACGATCACACGCCCACCATCGCTGGGATTCAAGTCCGCCAATCGGGCTGCGGCCATTTTGACCAGCGCAGAACGCGTGAGGGGGTTTCGGGAAGCAAACCGACGGGTGGCAAGCAAGTCTTCATCTTCAAAGGTGTCCCATGTGTTGTCCGACCACACATTGCACAACACCAACAGCGTGGGGTCCAAGTCCCATCCAAATTCGTCCAACAGGATTCGGTGCTGGGCAATGCTGTATCCGGACACGCCGGCATTCACCGCATCCACATCCATCCCTTCACTCCGCAAGAGAGAACCAAGCGCGTGCGTGAACACCTGATGGTCATTTACACCAAAACCAAAAAATGCAGAATCGCCGAGAGACACGATCCGCTGGCGCCCGCTCGGGCGGGGGCTTTCGGGACGCGCACCGCGTATGCCCAATTCATTGATACGAGCCGTGCTCCCCTGCGCATTCGCTTTCACACCCGGAGGCATGCCCCACAATCGGGTGGGATGGGCTTCCATCAATCCCGACGCCCCCTCGGGTCCTCCCCATCCCGGCAGCTGTGGTTTTTGCCCACGGGCCCACATCTCCAGTCCACCCAATGAACTGAGGAACAGGAGAAGAAGGGCTGCCAAGCGCACACCCAGGGGGAGGTTGGACCATCGGTTTCCCAGCGCTACGCCTCCGCTTCGACCACGAGGTTGGGTCGGTTCGCGTAGAATATCACTCCGACCACGAGGTTCCCGATTCTTGCCCGAAACCCTTGGCTGATAACGGCCGCCGCCTACCTTGCTGGGGCGGTTGTTTTCATGTGGCCGATGCCAGCGGAAATCCAGTCCAAGATATGGGGCGATCGCTTTGATGCATGGACCACCCTCTGGTTGATTGATCACCTCGCGATGCGGATCGAGATGTGGGACTGGAACCCGATGACCACGGAGATCCTGTTTCCCATCGGCTACAACCTTTGGTCATTCGGCCACATGGCGCTTCAGCTGATCGGAGGGGTGTTGGTCGCCATCGGGGTGCCCCTCATCGTCAGCTACAACCTATTGCTGCTGGCAGGATGTTGGACATCCGCACTCGCTGCCCACGCCTTGGCGCGAGAACTGACAGGGAGTCATCTTGCTGCCTTCGTGGCGGGCACAACATTTGCGACGACCCCCTACCTGTACGCGGAAGGAGGTGCAGGCTGCATAGAACTGGTCGCCGCCGGCTTGATCCCTTTGTATGTGTTCTGCCTTGTCCGGGTCATGCGCGTACCCTCCACAAAAAGGTTCTTCCAAGCAACGCTCAGCCTGGCCATCATCGGTTTATTCAACTGGTACTACACGCTGTTTGCGGGGATGTTTGGGGTCGCATTTCTCATGTGGCAATTGATAGAAATCGGGCCCACATCATTGAAAAGACCCGACCGGAACCTTCACAGAAAAGGGTTGCTCATGGTGGTGGGTTCCATGCTCTTGGCGGCCGCACTCAATGCCCCGCTGATCGCAGAGGCGCGCCGAGAGACGCCGCAGAGACCCGGCCTTTCGGCCTCACTATTCGCGGACGAAATCGCCTTTGAAGAGGTCCGCTCTGTCACGAATGGCTCCCATCCCATCGATGAACTTAACGAGGCCCTTCTCGAACGTGTGGATGCCATCCAAGTCCATTTCAATTCCACGTCAATCCGCTCGCTGCTCGATGGAAAGTTCGAAGTCAATCCGCTCCACTCAACCCCCGGAAAACTCGCCTATGTGGTGGGCTTTTTGGGGCTTGTCGCTGCAGGGCGCAGGACATGGGGATGGATCGCCATTTCCGCTGGTGCAACCCTGTTGACCCTGGGTCCTTATCTCAACATTTCCGGTGCACTACTGCTGTCGTCTAGCGCCAGCGATTGGCCCTTGCCATACTACTGGGCACACGAATACCTGCCGTTTTTTGCCAAAGCGTACCGGCCATACCGCATTGGCATCATTGCCTCGACGGCCCTTTCAACGGCCGGCGCCATCGGTGCCGCAGCCTGGATTCGGTCCAGTACAATGCCTCGAATCCAGCCCGTGCTGGTGGTGTTGGCGCTGGTCGCGTTTTCTCAGCCGCATTGGTCTGGCGATATGCCCAGTCAACGCCCACTGGCCGACGCCTCAGTCCAAGACATCTACAGCGATTTGGCGGAACTCGATGAGGGCGCTGTGATCGAACTGCCCATCCAATACCAGCCGGTCACAACAGCCAATGCCCGTACCCAGTACAACCAGACGGTCCATCGACACCCCATCCTCAATTCAAATCAACTCATTCGGCGAACAGATCTTCTTCGTTTTCGCGATTTTGTCGCCGACAACTCCGCCCTACAAACCTTCGTGGATTTGAGCAGGAAGGACACACCATACATTGTTGAGCCCCAAGACCTGCACGCACTCAAGAAGATAGGTTTTCGCTGGCTTGTCGCACACCGAACCATCCCAGAAGACACGGTTTCATTGGCGGGAGAAATGGTTCATGCAGACCTACTGCCGGTGGAAGCATGGCAACTGCTGTCTGAACTGTTTGGCGAGCCCGTTGTGGACAACGGCGAGAGCGTGATCTGGGATTTAGAAAATGCCCTCAGCTTACAAGCGCCGGTTCATATCGATGGAGAAAACATCATCGACCTTGGGCTGATCTTCGATCCGGTGGAGACTGGCTTTCCGCTGGTGCTGTTTCCCGGACAAGCCGTCTCCGTCTACGAAGGGGAGGGAGAACGCTTCACTGCTTGGGTTCACACGCAAAACCAAGAGGGAGAAACAACCTTTCGGATCGAAGGGCCCGGGATCGTGCGGGAGGAACCGCTTCCCATCCAGCCTGGACACTGGCAATACATCGACATCCCAATCGATGGAGAGGGAAGGATCAATCTTAAAATTGTGGGACGGGCTGAGGGGCCTGTACGCCTCAACATCACCCAAGCGAAGGTGGTGAAATGAATCTGCCGCAACGCATATTCTGGGGCAGCTTCGCCGTATGCGCATGGCTGTTCGTGGTGACGCCCTCGCTATCGGATGCCATTCATCGAAGCACATTGGAGGGGCCTGAACCATTTTCCGTATCCACAGTCCGTTCCATCCTATTCGAGAACGGTGACACGGGGGCCCCCGACATCGATCCTGATCTAAAGGAAATGTTGTCGGAGCTGGCCGCCCTGGAATTGGCCGAAAATGAACGGGTCACGGCCCTCTGGAGTTTGGTGGACATTGATACCCGAACATTGGCCCTTGAAAAAATCGGGGCCGTCCCTCCGCTGACCTATGCCGTAGACCCTCGGTTCTTTGATCCACTGACTCCATCCATCGTCCAACGGACGATCGAGGCCTATGGCTTCACATTGGAACCCCTGCCAAGATCTACCCTGACGCAACGGGGCGAAGCGGGGGACCAGCGAGAACAACTGATGACTGTTTTGTCCTTGATTCATCATGATTTGTTGTCCCAAGAACAGGCGGCAATGACCCTGCAAGGAGCAATGGATCTGCTCGACCTCCAAATGAAACGAAAGACCTTGGAGGAGCGGCTCCGTTCACAACTCGAAGACCAACTATAGTTTGGACCAACCCGCTTGGGGATCGTGCCCCCAACCCTCAAATCCCGCCAACAACTCTTCCTCCTCTGGCAGGAAAACCGCACACCAGATGTCGCCCTGAACGGCAGCCAACAGATCTTGTGTCGGGGTTGGCGAAGCTCCTCCTGTATCCAGCACAGAATCGACGCCAAGGATCAGCAAGACGGGCGGCAAACCTCCGTCGGACATCAAGGTGTGTATGAGCTTCTGTATGGCAAATCGATCCGGATCTGTGACCCGAAGTATCGAATGAGCCTGCGCCAAAGCTGAATCCTCGATTTCACCCACGATCACCACCCGCCGAAGAACGGTGAGCGAATGGACGACATGAATCAAGGTGTCGGAAGGCGATGCAGAAGAAACCAATATACCGCCACGATCCGGTACCGGGCCTCGCTCATCCATGGGTTGAACCGGAAGTGGCGTTGCTTCATCGAAGTCCGATCGGCTTCGCCCAACCCGCGAACCCAAGAACCAACCCAAAACCACGGCGACCAAAACGAATAGCCAGGCGGCCCCCGAAGAAACCGAGGAGAAAAACCCGGAGGAGTGGTCTTCTGGACCAGGCGGGGGCTTCGGCTGTTCCGGTGCCGGCGGTGCCTCGGCCACCGGTTCCTGCTCCACTTCCGGTGCTTGGGCACTCGGCCCAACAATGGGAAAATCCTCACCACTGGAGGCAGAAGGGTCCCCCACCGTCACCGACACATAGCGAAGCCCGCCAGGTTCCGAATAAGAAAAAGCACCCAGTTCCTCTACCTCTCCGTCCTGTGTGCGCATCGACACAGACAAGGACCATTCTTCCTCATCCAATCCACTGGTCCTCAAAACCGTCGCACAATAAAACATACCGTCGTTTGGGATCCCATCAGGGAAGCGGCCATCGTCCGCACAGCCCACCTGGTTGGTGAGTGTTCCAGCATCCAAACGAAGCATCGGCGCTCGTTCCGATTGGGGATCATTGACCCGAACCACAACGACCGCATCACCACGCCCATCCACCGGCTCGACCCCGCGTGACCAACGCAGGACTGGGCCCTCATTGGTTCGTTCCACAGTAAGATCAGGGCCTTCTACTTCAACGGGCCCCAACGCATACAGCTTTGTGTCGACCAATAGGTGAACATCGGTCGGACTTTCAACGTCCACAGCAGCACAGGACCACCCGTCCGTGGTGGGCACACAATTCGATACCGTCTCGCCATCCTCACCGAACAAAAGGTGAACGGCGCGGGCATCACTCACTTGGGTCACAGATGGGCGAACGGACTCTGCTTGTGCAGAAGACATTGTCAGGGTCACCAGAAAGATCAGCAGCATCTTCTATCGCCCATCAACATCTGGCGGTTCATCGGGGCCTGAATCCAAGGGATCAAGATCTCCTCCGCCCCCATCAACCCCCGGATCATCCAGTCCAGGCTCCGCCACCTCCACGGAAAAATCAAAGCCCAAGCCTTCTCCGGCCGATGAAGAGGTCAGCGGATTGGAATCGGTACCTTCTTCGTAAATACGCCCATCGGCCTCCACCTTTACGATCACGCCCACTTGTTCCCCATCCTCTGCGACGGGCAAAACAACGGTAAATGGTACCGCAGTATCCAGAATACCCGGACACTCGATGCACGCTTCACCCAACATGCCCAAACCTGTCGTGAAGTCCGGCACGCCACCGCTAATGGCCGCCCATGGCCAAGTGGTGATCTTGCACGATGAAGCTGAAAGGTCGACATCTCCAGACAAGGTGATCCACCCCTTGATCAGCATTTCTCCTTCTCCGGCCTCTTCGGCTGCTTCTTCTTCATCGCAGGAGGGGCTGCCATCATCTACGTCACCATCCGATGACGAACTGTCTGCATCCGCAGTATCACCGGTATCTTCACCTGAGCACTCGGCTGTGCCAATACAGCCCGAATCAAGACAATCGAACACCCCGTCCCGATCATTGTCCACACCGTCACTGCACTCGCCCGCTTCATCGCCCTCATAGTCGTCTGTCTCGCCGCCCGAATCCGCGCCGCCATCGGCATCGGAGTCGGCATCCAAATCATCGCCCCCATCAGAGTCCACATCCACATCTGATGCATCTTCCGTGCAATTGGGAGCACCCGCACAATCTTCGTCATCGCAGTCGAACAAGCCATCGCGATCGTTATCTGCCTCGTCGGAACACTCGCCCGCGTATTGTCCTTCCCAGCGCGCATCGGGTTCTTGAGAAGAACCGTCCGCCTCCGTTTTCCCGCCACACGCTTGAAGGGCCAAGATGGTCAGCCAGATGATTCGCATGCTTTCAATCCTCCGTCATTCCAGCATAGCAGCTTGGAATTCTATCGGCTGCAAGATGCCTACGCCGTGATAAGTTCACTTTCAGCCTGATGGGAGCCCACATGTTTTTCCGACTTTTATTGCTGGTTTGTCCTCTGCTTCTCCTTCCAACGCCCGCATCGGCCCGCACCGGTATCGTTGTGCGTTTGGTGACTGGTGGCGAGGAAGTGGAGTCGCCCATCGAAGCGATTCTGGTCAACAAAGAAGAACGAGAATTCAAACTCTCACTGGCAGACAATGGTGAACCACCAGACGTTACGGCTGGCGACTTCCATTTTTCTGGTTCCAGCATCATTGAAGGTGAAGACTTCACCGTTTTCATCTCCACCAATGGTGACAAAGAAGAAGTAGGGAACGTGTCTTGGCCGGAAGATGTGACCGCCCGAGATCTCATCATCACCCGATACGAAGGGGTTGTGACCCTCGAAACAGGTGCAGGCGACAACCAACAACCTCCCGGACAACCCTCTGGTGGCCCGAGTGCTGGTGGGGGGGATGCCCCCATGGGTGAACTCACAGATGGTGGAAGTTTGGGTGGCCCCACAGCACCTGGCGAAGGGCCCACAACTGGAACGACACCTGCGAGAAGCCCAAATGTCAGCTTCCCGGAACCCGATGCAGGTGTAAGCGCACAAGATGACGCCACCTTGTATGTCATCGGCGGCGTCTTGCTCTTGATCTTGGCTGCCGTGGCGTTCTTTTGGTTCCGCGTACCCACAGCCGAAGGGGCAAGCGATGGCAGACCGCGCCCCGTCCTCGGGAACGACCGGGTTCACCGCATGCCAGAGCCCGGACTGCTGGGGGATTCCACGCCCTCTTTGTCGGACGGAACATCCATTTGGGTGGTGAAAGGCTCTGATGCCAGCGCGTTTACACAGCTGCTGCTCACCAGCATTGCCCAGCACCACCGTGTACTGGTTGTCTCCCAATCCACAGACAACCTACCATTGGTTCACGGGGGGCCCGTCTATCGAATGAAGAGCCCTCGACCCACCCATGTCGCCGATGCCGTACACGCGCTGACAAGCGAACCTGGGCTGCCGGTCGCCATCCTGGTCCATGCCGCCCAGATGGAAACCACCTTGTTGAATGACTACGCAGACCTGATCCCGGGCAATGTCGGTGCGGCCATCATTGTTCACGATCAATACAACGGCCCAGAAGCCGTCGTTCAGGTCGTACATCAAAACGGCGGCTGGTTGCTCAAAATGACTGGCTCCAACGCACAAGTTCGACTCAACACGGCAGAGTGGGGACTCTCGGTCACTCCAGTGATCGAAGACGCTTAATCAAAATCCATCGGATAGCGCCGACCCAGAACCACCTCTATGGCTTGGACAAAGCCAGGCTCCAAAACAGCCCGGGCAACGAGGGCTTGGGTTTGAAGGGCCGTCATGTGTTCTCCCGGCCGAACCCTGTACGCCTCCGCACTCCACAAACCACCAATGTCGAGAGCCTGTTCATTCGGAGACCGGCCGGCGTACCGAAGTGTATCAAAATCACCCGCATCCCAGGTGCCCGCCACCATCGCTTCATAATGACCGGGGCGAGAGAGTGGAGAGAGGCTTCGGCGCAAGAAAAACCGAACCTTGGCCATCGCTTGCTGTTGATCGTAGGAGAGGGTCCGCACCCATTTTTGTGCTGAAAGCAAGGCTGTTTTGAGGCGGCGATATTGCGCTTTGTGGGGATCTTCTTCACCCCACAAAGCCACCCTGGCTTCCCGGAGTTCTTCCGCATGTCGCACCAAATCTTTCTCCAACAATGGCGCTTCACCAGCAAATGCGCGAATCAGTTCGGTGTATATCGGCGCATACAATTCTTTTTCTCTCAACCCCAAGGATTCACGCGCTGCGTTGTCCTCTTCCACCGCTGTCCTCATCACTTTGGACAAATGCAGAAGACCTTTTAGCTGCGCTTCACGCAGTCCACTGGTGTGCAACCATGCAAGCATCCTTGCACGTTGTCCCAGGGGTCTTGCATCGTCACCAAACTCATCTGCGTACAACATTTGGTACAGCGCCTCCCCTTCTGGAATCGGTGGGGCTGGGGGTGTAGCAGGGTGTTCTTGTGTGGAAGCCAATCCGCTGGGACGCGAGAAATCGTCGGGATGGTACGCACAAGACGCCAAAGCTGCGAAAATAATGAGAATCGGTGCTCTTGTGCCGAATATAGTGCTCATCTGTCATCCATCCAATCGCTTTGAATGCTAACACGCAACCGCCAACTCTCTGTGCTTCAACTCTTGGCTCTCGCAAGCTTCGTTGTGCTTGCGCTGGTCCAAGTAATGCCCGTGTTGTCCAATCCCACCCAACTCGCGATCGGACACCAAAACAACGATGTGTGGAATCACATCTGGGGCTACGGCTTTGTTGCCGAGTCTCTTCGCTCGGGCGAACTTCCCATTTCTACAGACTTGATGAACTGGCCCCACGGAGGCACCCTCTGGTTCATCGACATGTTTGGCGCAATCATTACGCTGCCTGTGAACTACATCTCCGGCCCAGTGGCCGCATACAATGCAGGGTTGCTGATTCAATGGACTTTGTGCGGCGTCGGCATGTACGCGCTCGCTTTGCGGGTCACCGGCAGCATGGCCGGAGCGTGGGCCGCCGGCATCTGCTACCAAAGCATGCCGCACCTCATGGGCCAGGCATACAACGGCATCTCTGAAACCGTGGCCGCCGGATGGCTGCCCTTGGCCCTGTTGGGAATACGAGAATTGTTTGTCCTCCCCAGCCGGCGAAACGCGCTTTTGGCCGGACTGGCCTTCGGCCTGACGGCCCTAGCAAACTGGTACTACGGCCTGTTTGCTGGAATGGCCTTGGTGGGCATCTGTATACGGGCACTTTGGCGCAGAAGAGGCCGGCTGCCGCGGTACTTGCTTTCGCGGGGCTCCATCTTCGTTGGAACCACGTTGATGGTCGTCGGTCCTGCCTTCTGGGTCTTCTCCACATCCATGACGGCGAGCGATGCCATCGTCACACGCGACCCCCAATTCGTTTGGGCCACATTGGTCTTGCACAACATGACCGATGTGGTGAGCTTCTTTCGGCCCGGCAAGCACTATTCACCGGACCTAAAAGTACAGTTTGGCGAGGATTTGTTGGTCATTGTGTACCTGGGCCACGCTTTGTTGTGGCCCGCCTTGCTTGGCCTGCGGTCCGAACTTCGGCGAAGAATGTGGAGTTGGGCAAGCTTGGGGCTCCTGTATTTCCTGCTTTGTTTGGGCCCTTTTCTATTCGTACATGGCGACTACTTGCAGCTTCTGGGTGGGTGGATTCCGCTTCCTTTCTTGGCCTTGTTCAAGTGGATCCCCATGTTCTCCCGCATCAGCCACGCCTATCGTTTTGCGGTGGGCATTACCTTGGCCCTGTGCATGCTGCTGGCCTGGACAATTCGCTCCTTAGAGGGACGGCAGCGGGTGAATGTTTGGGCTGTGGCCATCTTGATCGCCACCCTCCGCGTCGTCGAGTGCTTTTATGCCTCCCCCGCACATTTTCCGCTGCCCGTTGTCAATACGGAGGTCTCTGAGTCGGTGGCTTCCTTGGAAGGCGGTGCGGTCTTGGACCTTCCGGTGGGTCGTCCCGTTCTCGCCAGAAGCCAATATTCCATGGCACAGATGCATCATTTGCAGCCATCACCCTATGGCCTCAATGACCCTCTGCCGAAGAGCCTTCGGTTCAATCGCTTTCTTCGCTTCTTGGTGGAAATGGAATTTTCAGCCACAGCCACCCTCCCTGCACAAATGCCTTGGTTCGACTTGTTCATGGGGCGCGAGGCTGCGGTGACAGATGGCCTGCGTTGGATCGTCCTTCATGAATCCGCCTATCCGAGCGGACAATTTGCCCGGACAGCCCGCTTCTTGGACATCGTCGCCACACCGGTGAGTGAAGGGGATGGGGTCCGAATTTATCGGCTTGACCCGTAAACCCAATCCTTCAATTCAGATGCCAAATAACGCCCCAACTGGGCGTTTCCTTCGCGCGACAAATGGTTGGAATCGACCAAAGCAGCAGAATCTGACATATCGGAAAAAGCGGACTGCACATCGATCCATCGAACAGACTCATTGGTCATGGACTGCTGCATTTGCGCATAGGGCTGCAAACGAGACCGCTGTGCAGAACGCACGTATTCGGTCATCAGAAGCACCTGAATACCGCTCTTTTGGGCCGCATCAATGATGATTTGGTGATTGTCACGGGCATCTGGAAGAGGCACATCCGCTACTTGTGCTTGGTTGAGATCAGGCAAAGCACGGAACCACAAGGACAGACCCACGGCCAAACGGGACTCACGGAACCACCCGGGCAACCACGACAAGCGAGCAAAAAGTCCTTTTGAACGCGCTTCACGGTCCTTTCTGGTCATCGTGTTTTGTGTTGTGAACACATCGTTCACGCCGACATACAAGACCAAAATATCTGCGGGAGCCAAGTGTTCATCGATGGTCCTAGAGATGGTAAACGTGTTTCGATCTCCATCGCCGAAGTTGTGGGTGCGCAAGCGAACATTGTCGGGGATCTGCGCGCACAATGCCCCATGGGCGATCGCCGTAAAAAAAGCTTCGGGTTCACCACCAAACTGGTACGCACCCCCAACGGAAGACCCTCCGGCAACCACCACCGAGACAGTTCTGGATGCATCGGAACCTCCACATTGCCCGGTCCATCCTGCAGCAGGCTCTTCCCAGCCTTTCTC
>Ga0163108_10000187_pt1 | contig 46986 bp, 36 predicted proteins | sample Fk1155metaG_FD_109644 | JGI IMG/M metagenome (GOLD analysis project Ga0163108, IMG submission 109644) | Marine microbial communities from the Central Pacific Ocean - Fk160115 155m metaG | ecosystem: Environmental > Aquatic > Marine > Oceanic > Photic zone | place: The Central Pacific Ocean...
ACATTAAGAATAATTTCGGCATCTGTTTTAGCTGTTTTTGTTGTTATATATGTCAGTTCTCAAATTGATGCAACAGGAATTGCTTTTGAATCTTTACTGGGTGTTAATTACTTTTTAGGAGCATTAATTGGTTTTTTTATAGTCTTACTTTACATTTTTATTGGGGGTTTTGTAGCTGCTGTTTGGTCTGATTTATTTCAGGGATTATTGATGTTTTTTGGTTTGATACTACTTCCAATAATTGTATGGTTTTCAATGGATCATTCTGTTAGTATCGTGGATTCACTTCATACAATAGATCCAGCATTAACCAATATCTGGGGTGGGGGAAGTGATATTTGGATGAATGTGTTTACCATCTTAGGATTTTCAATGATAGGGTTGGGTTTTTTGGGAGCCCCACAAGTATATGTTCGTTTTATGTCAATTAAAAATGAAGCTGAATTAGATAAAGGAAAATGGGTTGCTGTTGTCTTTACCTTATTAACTGATGCTGCTGCTGTAACTATTGGAATTCTTGCAAGAGTATTATTTACTTCTCATGGTGACAATCCTGAAGATATATTTGGAGTTGGAGCAACAGATGTGCTTCATATGATGACTGAGAATTTCCTTCCTACTGTTTTGATTGCTATTTATGTAGCAATTGTTTTATCAGCTATTATGTCAACGATAGATTCGCTCTTAATTATTGCTTCAAGTGCGATTACACGTGATTTTTATCAGAAGATATTTCGGCCTGATTTAAAAGATCATCAATTAACCAATATATCAAGATTTGTTACTTTATTAATGGCTTTTATTGCTTTGTTTATAGCGATTTCAATTGCTGTGATATCTCCTGAAAGGCAAGTTTTTTGGGTGATTATTTTTGGATGGTCTGGTATTGCTGCTACATTTTGTCCTGTTATTATTTTGACTTTATTTTGGAAAGGATATTCCGAAAAAGGAGCTATAGCATCTATGATAACAGGTTTTGTATCTGTAGTGGTATTTAAGTTTGTTTTTATGGAAATCCCAGGAGTTGGAGATTATTTGGAGAAACTTGATGTGTTAACTCCATCGTTTATATTAGCAATGTTATCAGGTTGGGTCTTTTCAAAAATTTATCCTCAAAAACAGTAACTAATTAAATTCGATCTAAAACATATCGAATTAACTCTATCATTTCGGTTTTATATCCTTTTGAAAACTCAAGATTTGGTCGGTTTGCAACACCAAGACAAATTGTTGTGCATTTGTGGCCTAATTCTCTTCCTAGTGAAAATAGCGTAGAGCTTTCCATTTCAAAATTTAAAACTTTCATTGCTGATTGTTCTACTTGCTGAAGTTTTTCATTAAGAAGATTAGTTTTTGTTGATAATCTTAGTTGTCTTCCTTGTGGACCATAAAACCCAGAAGAAGTAACGGTTATTCCCTCAAATATTTTTTCAGAGACTAGTTTGTTTTTTAGTTCATTATTAGCAAAAGCAAAATATGGAATTATCTCAGCAGGAAGCCCAATTTTAGATTTTATTTCAGAAGCTATTTTAACCTCCTCTTCACTAAAATTTATATTATAAAAGTGAGCAACGTTATCAAGTCCAAACGCTGCTTTACTAAGAATGTATGAGTGAACAGGAATTTCAGGTTGAAGAATCCCACAAGTTCCTATTCGTACTAAATCAAGACTTGTTTTTTTATTTAAATCAGTTCTATTGATCAAATCAATATTCACCAATGCATCAAGTTCATTGATAGTTATGTCAATATTATCAGTTCCAATGCCTGTCGATAATGCGGTTATTTTTTTCCCGTTAAAAAAACCTGTATGGCAAACAAATTCGCGATGTTGAGATTGGTGTTCAATGGAATCAAAAAGTGATGAAACAAGATTTACTCTATCCTGATCTCCAACAAGAATGATTTTATCAGAAATGTTTTCAGGTGATAAGCCCAAATGGTATACCTGATTATTCGAATTTAATGTTAATTCAGATTTAGGATATATTTTCAAAAATCAATTCGTTAAATGTCCAAAAACTTTTTGTAATAGATCAGATACTCTAGCAATAGGATCTTTACGGATTTTATTTTCTTCTTTTTCAACCATAAAGAATAATCCTGTAATTGCTTTTTCTGTAACATAAGCATCTAAATCAGGATTGATTTTATCTCCACCTGTTAGCATCGTTGCTTGGTTGTATTTGGTGATAATAGGATTCCATTTTTCAGTTAGCTTAACCCTTGAGGTAACCTGTTTTACCTTCGGAAGAAATGCTTCGGTTAATTTGCTTGTGGTTTGATCTTTTAAAAATTTTGTAGCTGCTCCATCTCCACCATTCAAAATAGCAAACCCATCTTGAACGCTCATATTCTTGATTGCTTCAGTAAAAATTGGTAAAGCTTCTTTGGCAGCTTCTTCAGCAGCTCGGTTTAGAGTTGTTTCAAACTCATCCACTTTATTAGATAATCCAAACTCGATTGCTTTATCTTTAACTTTTTGAGCATCTGGAGGAAATGGCAAACGAATATTCTGATTCCCCAAAAACCCATCTGTTACCGAGGTTATATCTACAGAATTCTTAATGCCAACACTTAATGCTTCTTTTAATCCACTAATAACCTCTTGATTGGTTAAAGCAGGTTCACTGGTTCCATTATTTCCAATTGATGAATTGGTATTTATAATATTACTTGCTTGTTGATTAATTACATCACAAGAAGATAATGTTAAAGAAGTTATTATAGTTAATAATAATTTATAGTTTATCATGTATTTATCTTAAAACGTTAATAAAACCTGTTTGAACTGTTTTCCCATCAGTTTCACGATCTTTATAATTAATTCTCCAGGAATATGTTCCAGCAGGGACCTTTTTACCCTGGTAATATCCATTCCATTTTGCTTTTGAATCATAAGATTCCCATATAATCTCTCCCCACCTATTAAAAATAAATAATGAAAAACTTTCGAGATCAATTCCCTCTATAACAATTCCCCAACTCTGGTTGTATTCATCATCATCAGGAGTAAATGAATTTGGAGCATAGAAAATAATATCAGGAACAATTTCCAATTCTAAAATTATGCTATCCGAACATCCTTCTGCGGTAGTTACAATTAATCTAATAGGGTAGGTTCCAACAACTCCTTCAGGAAATGTTAGAAGCGCACTTGGGTCATTACTTATCATTGGTGTTGCACTTGGGCTATACCATTCCCATTGTGTAATGTTTCCAATAGAGATATCTTGTGTTTGCACTTCAGTTTCAAACCAAGTAACAGGATTTTGAGAAATTGTGAAATTTGCCTGAGGTTTATCAGTTACAGTAACAATATTTTGGAAAGTGTGTTGATATGTACATCCGTGAATAGATGTAATAATCATGTCTAAATCAAAAACTCCTATAATGTTTAAAGTGTGAGAAAACGGATTAGTTCCTGTAGTATTAACAAAATTACCATTAGAAAAAACATATTGTACTGATTGAATATCTCCAGAATTAGTGGAAGTGTTTGTAAAGTTAAATGTTCCAGGGATACAAGCAGCTGTAATGTCAGGTGTTACTCCTGGAGTAATGTTAGTAGGAACAGTTACATCAACACATAATTGTGTGGTTGGTGATCCGCACTGTTCGGATAATGTAACGCAATATGTAGCAAACGAGTCGATAGGTGTAATATTAAATGAGGAGCCTGTTCCAATTGTTGTGCCATTTTTAGTCCATGTATATGTGTAAGGAGTAGACCCTCCTGTTCCAAGTGCATTAAGAGTTAATGTTGTGTTTGCACAAACCATTGTGTCATTGGTGATAGAAACCAAAGAAAGTGCAGGGGGTTCATTTATTTGAAATGAAGTATCAGTCGTACATCCATTAGCATCTGTTATGTTAACGGTGTGTGTGCCTGCAATTAAATCTATTGCAGTATTTGTGGTACTTACAGAATTTGACCAAACGTAAGTGTAGGGGCTAGTGCCTTGTGTAATATTAAGTGTTGCAGTTCCGTCTGATGAAGAATTGCACGTTACATCTTGCAGATTAGATATTGTCATTTGCATTGCAGGTATTTCAGTAACAGCTACTGTAGCAGTGCCGGAGCACCCATTACTAGATGTGATGGTGCAGGTATACGAACCAGCACTTAAGTTACTTGCAGTTTGTGTAGTTTGTCCGCTAGGATTCCATGAATATGTAATACTTCCGAGTGGAGGTGTCATTTGCGCAGTTGCTGTCCCATTTGTGCTACCAAGACATGATGCTTGAGTTGATGTTGCAGAATAACTTGCATTTGTTGAGGTGACTGTTACAGATGCTGTTGCTGTACATCCATTTCCATCAGTTAATGTAACATCATATGTTCCTGCAGCAACATTATTTACAGTTTGTGTGGTTGCATTTAATGAAGGCCAGTTGTATGTATAAGGAGGGGGGGAAAGAGCCCCAGGAGTAGCACTTACTGATCCAATGCCCTGGCCGCATGTGTCAGGAATAAAAGATGTAGTCACATTTGCAGCACCAATTGATAACCATGTAGTATCTGAAATTGAACCGATAGCTGTTCCACATGCTGAACTAGTAAGGTAGTAGCCAGTTGTTGCTGAAGGAAGATTTGTGATATTCAAAGTGCCTCCATTGTATGGAAATGTTTGTCCATTAGTATTTGACCATAATGTGGTACTACCAGTTCCAACAATTTGAATATAAGGAATAGAACTCATTGAATAAGTATTGGTGTTTCCAGCAGAAGCAGGTGTCCACCTTCTTCCATCGTTTATACATTGCCATTGAGAATTATTTCTTCCTGGTGTTACATAAGCGACGGTTCCGGATGCATTTTCAATTCCTTGAATAGCAAGTCCACCATTCCAAGTAGAGCAGGTTACTTTTCTTCCAATATGAACCTCTATGACATTAGTTGTTTCATATAAGATAACACCTAAATAATTACATTGTGATAAGCCGCAAGAGAAGGCTCCTATTTCTCGGTATAATCCAACAAACTGTCTATTTGGAGCCGTTCCAATGGTTTGGTATTGGATATTTCCGGTAGTGCCAGCTAGTGAGGGGTGCATGTCTTGATAAGCAAGGCTTATGCTGTTTTTACATGCAGTTGGCGTTCCTGTTGAAGGTAGAGTGCCAGCACCAGTTAATGACCATGGGCAATAGCTGCCCGCATTTCCCATATCAAATGATACAACGCCATTTGAACCAAAAGTAACTTGAGAGTAATTATTCCCAAAATAGTTAAAATTAAAACCGATATTAACAGCAGAACTAAAAACATCATCTGATAAATTTGGAGAGATAATAGTAGGGCTATTAAGAACTATACCAATTGGGTTCGAGCCTAATCCCCCGCAATTATTAATTTGTACTGTTTGACCAGGACATGCTGTGGCGCTATCGCCAACACAGACAACAATCTGAGAATTTAAATCAAAAAATGATAGAAATAAAGAAATAAGAAGGAAGTATATATTTTTCACAATAAAAGTAATGTATTATACATTTAATAACGTTTAAACACTTATTTAGTTGCTTATTTAGTTGCTAATTTTTTCACAAAGATACTATATAATAATAAGGATAAGAAATATAATAATAAGGATAAGAAATTAGGAGTATTTACTCAGAAACATTCTTAATTTCTTCATATAAAAGCTCTTCGTCTCCAGGAGCATAATTATTGTGAGAGTATACGATTTTTCCGTTTTTATTTACAAGGAAAGTATGAGGAACATTATTAACCCCCATGGCTCTTTTTAAATCCCCATTTGGGTCAAGAAGAACTATGTATTCCCATCCTTTTCCATTGACATAAAGTGGGACATTGTTTTTGGTTTTTGAATCATCAATAGATACAGCAACAAGAGTAACATCAGTTTCATCTTGCCAATCTTGGTATACTTCGTTAATGGTGTTTAACTCTTTTTTGCATGGAGAACACCAGGTAGCCCAAAAGCTGATTACAATTGGTCCGCTTAATCCAAGCGATGAGATATTTACAGTTTTTCCATTAAGGTCTTTAAGTTCAATAGAGGGTAGACCTTTTAAGTTAGATTCATCTTGTTCATGATCATTATTTGTTTCTTCTTCAATTTCCTCAATGTTTTCAACAATAGTATCCGGCTCTTTGTAAGTTTCAATTGAAGGGGAAGTTTCATTAATTGAGTCATTAGTTGCTGCTTCCACAACTTTCTTATTGTTTTTACAAGATGTACTTGCTGATACAATCAGGAGTAATAAAAAAAGGATTTTAAAATTATTCATAAGTTTTTTTGTTGTTAAGATCTTACTTGAAATAAACGTGCCATTTTATATTATTGTTACCTAAGGATCAAATCTATTTGTCGAAATCTTGATAAGTCAAGCCATTGAAAATAGCATGACTTATCAGAAATATATATTTAAACTAAAGCTTTACATTTGTTTCATTAAGTAATTGATAATCATTTTATTTAAAATAAAATATATAAATTAAATTTCTATTTATTGGGAATATGTTTCTTTAATTCCGAATACCTTAGATGAAATAAAGAGGCCATTTTCATATTTGTATTCTTTAGAATTGAAACCATCGGACGATTCCACGTAAGTTTGCCCATCGAAGGGGCTTTTATTGTAGTAATATATTTTATTGCCTGAAATTGTATCCATTTTTACGGTTAATTCATCATTGTTTATTCTAAAAATTTCATGCGATTTAATTTTACCGTTCTTTTTATATTTTTTTTCCCAGTTTAAGATATTTTGAGTATAAGATTTTTCAAGAGTTGTTTCCCCCTTTTTATTATATTTCTTAATTATACCACTTCCATTCTTAAATGTAGTTTCATAAAGTAAAATACTGTCTTTATAGGAAACAAGGTATTTCCCATGTAAAAGATTTTTTTGGTAAGTGCGTTCATAAATTATACCATCTATAGATTTCTCGCTACTTTTCCCTTCGAGTTTTCCAAGCTGGTAATTTTTTTCTTTCCAAACATTGCCATCGGCTGAACTTTTTTTCCATTTCCCATCGTATGAAATAGATCCATTATTATACTTAAAATTAAATTCTTCATTGGGCTTTCCATTTTCATGCCAACTGTAATAAGCCGATAGTTTTCCATTAATATATTTTTTTTCATTGAAAAGAATTCCATTTGAAAACCATGTTTTCATGTAACTAAAATCGCCTTTGGAATTATCATTTTTTTCATAGGCAAGTTGTCCGTTTTGATACCATTTTTGATATAAACCACACCATTTGTAAGTGATGTTGTCAACCAGACATCGAGTTCCTTTTTCTTTTAAAAGTTTGTTTTTATACCACTCTGTACATGAACCAACTCGATAACCATCCACAAAATGTAATTCCTTTTTCTTTTTCTTTTTAGAGAAATTTGAATAAGCCATGCCGGTAAATAAACTTGACTGATAATAAAAAACATTATTTTGGTACTCCCCGTCTTTTATTTTAATGGTATCTTGTCCTATTAAATATGGAGTAAAACCAATTAAAAAAGTAAAAAATAGTAAACGCATAAATAAATTTAACACAAAATAAGAAAAAGTGATGTAATTTTGTGGAATGAATTTTGACAAAAGAGTGATAAATTTAATTTAAACCTTATGAAGACGTATAAATGTTCCTTGTTTTTATTATTACTTATTTTACCTTTTAGTGCTGTGCAATCTCAAGTTAGCTTAAATGCAGGTACTGGTTTTTCAAGTGGCTTTTCATCTGAAGAACCTGGTGTTTTTATAGGTTTTCATCTTGGAGGTGAAGTTCCCAGAAATAATGACATCACTTTTTATGGAAGATTTTCACATTATCTAGCACGAAATGAGAATACCAGTGTATCAACTTATGCTGAAGCAATTGATATAACTACTTCTCCATATACAATTTTGGTGGATTATACTTCCTCGACAAATTATACGTCAATTGAAGGAGGTACAAGGTATTATTTAGGGAATGGTTTTGATAATGGTTTTTCAATATATGGTGGTAGTAATATGGCTTTATTATTTTACGGTGTGAAAAGAAATTATGATGATTTTGATGAGTCATTGTATAGTTTGCCTACTGGTGAAGATTCTAAAGGAACGATACTTTCTTTATCTCTTGGATTGCAAGGAGGAGCAAAATATACTATTCCTGCAATAGGTACAATATATTTTGATGTAACAGGATCTTATTCTATTCTTGCACAGGCAAACAATCAGACAGCTGCTAATTCATCATTTTATTCGCCATTATTGTTTGGTTTTAATTTAGGTTTTAGAAAAGATTTCTATTAATTAAAATTATATCAAACTCATTTTAATTACTTTTATTTTCAATTATCAATACATTTTTTAATATGTCAACAAATATTCTTAAAGGAAAAAGAGGGATTATTTTTGGAGCCCTTAACAGTCAATCCATTGCATGGAAAGTTGCAGAAAGAGCTCACGAAGAAGGAGCTGAGTTTGTTTTAACGAATGCTCCTATTGCCATGAGAATGGGGGAGATAAACACATTAGCGGAAAAAACAAGTAGTGAAATAATTCCTGCAGATGCAACCAATCTTGAAGATTTAGATAATTTGGTAACACAATCCGTTGAAAAATTAGGGGGTAAGATAGACTTTGTTCTTCATTCTATAGGAATGTCTCCCAATGTTAGAAAAGGAAAACATTATACAGAAAATGATTATAGGTACTACATGCAGACAATGGATGTTTCTGCTATATCACTTCATAAAACATTGGCAACACTAATGAAGCATGATGCTTTAAATGAATGGGGTTCTGTTATTGCACTTAGTTATATTGCAGCACAAAGGATTTTCCCGGATTATAATGATATGGCTGATGCAAAATCTCTACTTGAATCAATCGCTAGATCGTTTGGATATCATTATGGAATAAAGAAAAAGGTGAGAATCAATACGATTTCTCAATCTCCAACTGTAACTACAGCAGGTCAAGGTATTAAAGGCTTTAATGAGTTTATTAATTTTTCAGAGCAAATGTCTCCTTTAGGAAATGCGCCTGCATTGGCTTGTGCAGATTATTGTATTGCATTGTTTTCCGATTTAACCAAATATGTTACAATGCAGAATTTATTTCATGATGGAGGTTTTGCGACTACTGGAGTTACGCAAGAAGTAATAGAGAAATTTGGAGATTAAAACAAAAATTTAATAAAAAAATCATGTTTTTAACATTGAAATAATGTTTAAATTATATTTTTGCGTTACCAAATAAAAAAGATGTCAATTTTAGTTAATAGTAATTCAAAAGTAATTGTTCAAGGTTTTACTGGAGGTGAAGGAACTTTTCATGCTTCTCAAATGATTGAATATGGAACACAGGTTGTTGGTGGTGTTACTCCAGGTAAAGGAGGTACAACGCATTTAGACAAACCTGTTTTTAATACGGTTAGTGAGGCGATTTCTAAAACAGGTGCCAATGTTTCAATAATTTTTGTTCCGCCTGCTTTTGCTGCCGATGCAATTATGGAAGCTGCAAACTCAGGAATTAAAGTTATTGTATGTATTACTGAAGGAATTCCTGTAAAAGACATGATTAAGGCAAAAGAATATATTAAAGGTTATGATTGTACTTTAATTGGGCCTAATTGTCCTGGAATAATTACTGCAAATCAAGCGAAAGTTGGTATAATGCCTGGTTTTGTTTTCAAAAAAGGTACTATTGGAATAGTTTCCAAATCAGGTACATTAACTTATGAAGCTGCAGATCAAGTTGCAAAAGCTGGTCTTGGTATTACTACAGCTATTGGAATAGGTGGTGATCCTATTATAGGAACAACAACTAAAGACGCAGTTGAACTTTTGATGAACGATGATGAAACCCAAGGTATTGTCATGATTGGAGAAATTGGTGGAAATTTGGAAGCGATTGCTGCAGAATGGATTAAAGAGAATAACAGAAAGCCTGTTGTTGGGTTTATTGCTGGAGAAACAGCTCCCAAAGGAAGAACGATGGGGCATGCAGGAGCAATTGTTGGTGGGGCTAATGATACAGCAGAGGCTAAAAAGAGAATAATGAGAGAATGTGGAATACATGTTGTCGATTCTCCAGCTGATATTGGAATTAAAATGTCTGAAGTTTTAAAAGTAACAGTATCTTAACTTATGTTTTTTGTAAGTAAAAAAAGAGAAAATAATTTTTCAAATCTATTTAAATGGAATAAGAACAAGTGTTTTTTTTACTTTAATACTTGTTTTTTTTATATAAATCAAATATCTTTCTTTAATTGGAATCTATAATTCATGATTAATATTTTTGTAGCAAAACTTGACTACAGCATAACTAGTGATCAGCTCAAACAAGAGTTTGAAGTTTTTGGTCAGGTTAACAAAGCAACTGTAGCAACTGACAGAGAAACAGGTAACCCGAGAGGATTTGCCTTTGTTGAAATGGCAAATAGGGAGGATGGTTTAAAGGCTATTGAATCTCTTGATGATAAATCTTTTAATGGTAGAAGGGTTGCTGTTAAAGAAGCTGAGGATAGAAGAGGTAATAAAAATAAACCAAAAGAAAGCAATTCTTCTTTTAAAAAACCTTTTACTAAAGAAAAAACAAATTCTAATAATATTAATCGTTTCGATGAAGACAAAAAAAACCCCTTAGATATTCCTCCACAGTCTTCTAGTGAAGAATTTCAATCCACAGACGTGCGAAAAAAATCAAAAGAAAAGTCAAAAAAAGAATATAACAATGACGATTCTGATTTAAAAACAAAAAAAACAAAAAATTCTTCTTTCAAAAAACAAAATAAATATGGAAAATTTTCAGATTTTGATGACGATGATGATGATATAAGTTTGTTATCACTTAGAAAAGAATTAGAAAGAGAGGAATTTGAAGACGATGAAGAAGACGATGATGATTTATTAGAATTTTAATTGTTCAGTTTATTATTCTATTCTTACTTCAAAAAAAATTAGAATATTTTGATATTATAAGATCCAATGATTCGGTTGGATTTTTCTATTTTAGAATGTTTCTAAATTAGATATACTCATGGAGTTTTCGTGTATAAGTGTAACTTTGATATGTTAGTATCAGTTTTTGGCTTGCTTAATAAAGAGATGTATTGGAAGGTTTAAAGTTTCTAACTTATAGAACACATCATATAACAAGTTTCAAACAGATGTTATATTAATCGTTAATTATAAAAGTTTAATAATTCATGAGTGATTCAATTCAAACAAAAGAAATGCCTTCGAGTAAAAGTTTGAAGGCAATAAAAATTGACGAGCATATTGTAGAAATTGTTAGTGATTCAGGAGAGGGAGCTCAAAAATGTGGACAGAGTTTTGCCTCTATTTCAGCTAAAATGGGAAATGGAGTGTGGACAGTTGAAATCATACCTGCTGAAATACAACCACCTTCTAGAACACGTGAAGGGGCTTCAGGGATTAGAATCCGAATTGGATCTAAGAAAATTACTAACATGGGTAATGAAGCAAATTTGGTTGTTGCATTTAATGAACAAGTTCCTTATGGTAGAATTGAACAAAATGCCTATGCAAAAGGAACCAAAATGTTAATTGAATCCAAATGGTCAAGTCATTCAGATAAGAACATTAGGTCTAGTTATAATGAAGCATTAAAAGAATTTGAAGAGAATGGATATGAGATTATTGAAATCCCTATGGAGCAAGAATGCTTGAAATTAATTAAAAACCCACGTAAAGGAAAGAACATGTGGGTATTAGGAATGCTTTGTTCCATTTATTCTAGAGATCTTAAACGTGCTGAGCATCAGATTAGACAGGTTTTTAGTAAAAAGTCAGAAGAGATTATTAATTCAAATATTAAATTATTAAACTCTGGTTATAATTGGGCAATGAAGAACCTTGATTTTCAATATCAGATTAATCCGATAGATATTGACGGGAATCTTGTGGTAATGAATGGTAATGAAGCTATAGGAATGGGTGTCATGGCCTCTGGTATGGAAGTTTGCTCTATGTATCCTATTACTCCAGCAACTTCTGCTTCTCATTATTTAGCTGATGTTTTTGAATCAGCCGGAGGTATTGTCCATCAAGCCGAAGATGAAATTGCTGCTGTTGGTTTTGCAATTGGATCATCTTATTCAGGTAAAACAGCAGTTACTATTACTTCTGGCCCTGGTATTGCGCTCAAAACAGAATTTCTTGGACTTGCCGCAATGGCAGAGATTCCTTTGGTAATTATTGATATTCAAAGAGGTGGGCCTTCTACTGGATTGCCAACCAAAGTGGAACAAAGCGATCTGCTTGCGATTTTATATGGACAAACAGGAGATGCTCCTAAAATTGTTATGGCTCCATCAACTATAGAAGAGTGTTTTTACTTTGTTATTCTTGCTAGAAAATTAGCAGATTCTTTTCGAATGCCAGTTTACATACTTTCAGATGCAAATTTAGCAACAGGACAACAACCATATACTAGACCAAAAATTGAAAAGGATTGGTTTGCTCCCCCAGTTGATCAAAGTGATTGGAAAAAAGGAGTGACTCCTTTTAATTGGAATCCTGAAACAGGATTAAGTAAGAGATCTATTCCTGGACAATCTGGAGGGCAATTTACATTAACAGGATTAGCTCATGATACCAAAGGAAAGGTTTCATATAATCCAGATAATAATCAAAAGACTAGTGAGCTTAGAAGCAAGAAGCTAGCTACATTTAAAAAAACATTAAAACCACCGGTTATTAATGGAAATAAAAAAGGAGATTTATTAATTGTTGGTTGGGGTTCCACTTTTGGAGCAATTGAAGAAGCGGTTGAAATTGCACAAAAAGAAGGATTAAGTGTATCCACTATTCATTTGAAATTTCTTTCACCCTTAGAACCTGGATTAAAAGAGATTTTTAAAAATTTCAAAAAAGTAATGACAATTGAAATTAATTATAGTGATGATAAAAATGCGGATGGAATAACCGATGAGAATAGACGTTATTCACAACTTGCATGGATATTAAGAGCTAGAACGTTAGTGGATATTGATTGCTATTCTAATGTAATGGGTCAGCCATTATCACCTAAAATAGTATTGAGTGAAATTAAAAGAAAACTTAACAGTTAAAAAATAGACAATTATGTTTGGATTGAAACCTGATGCAGTACTTGATTTACCAGAAAAACATTATGTACTAGAAGATTATGAAAAAGGCATTGCTCGATGGTGTGATGGTTGTGGAGACCATGCGGTACTAGCAAATATTCAGAAATTATGTAGAGAGGAACAATTGGATCCAGATAAAACAGTTTTTGTTTCTGGAATTGGATGTTCTTCAAGATTCCCTCATTACATGAATACATATGGGTTTCATGGCTTACATGGACGTGCTTTTCCTGTTGCATGTGGAATAAAACATAGGAGGCCTGATTTGGATGTTTTTGTTATTACTGGTGATGGCGATTGCTGTTCGATAGGAGCAGGAGCATGGATACATGCGATACGTTATAATGTAAATATGACTGTTATGTTATTTAATAATGAGATTTATGGCCTTACAAAGAAACAACAGTCACCAACATCAAGAGTAGGAACAGTTTCAAATACAACCCCAAGAGGATCTATTTTGCCGCCACTTCATCCAATGCAGGTTACTCTAGGAGTTTCAAACGCTTCTTTTGTTGCACAAACAGCAGACTGGAATCCTGCACATATGTATGCCACCATTAAAGCAGCTCATGAGCATAAAGGATTTTCATTTATTCATATACTTCAACGTTGTCCAGTTTTTCAACCAAAATTGGTGGACGAATGGACTTCCAATAGGGATAATTTATGTTATTTAAAAGATGATAATGGGATAATAGTTTCTGAAGAAATAGAAAAGACATTTAAAAATTCTATTGATTATGATTGTTCTAATATAAATACTGCAAGAGAATTAGCTCAAAGTAATGATAAATTGTATTTAGGACTCTTTTATAAAGATAGCTCAAAAGAGACATATGATGAATATGGTGCGCATAATTTAGGAGCTACAATCGAAGATAAAGCAGCTGTACTTAATGCAGAGTTTGATAAATACGGCATATAATTTTTATAATAGAAGCTTTTTATGAGTGATTCAACAAGTATTAGTTCTTTTTTCATTGAAGGAGATAAAGAAATTAAAAAGGTTTTTAAAGATTCAGAAGAATCAATAAGTGAAACGAACTTTTCTTCAGATAATCAAATACCAAAATTAAATAAAGTTGATAATGCTCAAGCTCAAGAATTAAAAAAAGCCTGGAAAGAATTAAGATATTTTTTCAGGAATGGAGGTGATAAAGACTCTTTAAATAATCTTTCTCCATTATTGTATGCTCCATATTTTGGAGTTAATACCCTGGGTGTAGATTATCCATTTTGGATATCTAATTTTAATAATGATGACAATCCACAATGCATGTCACTTATTAAGATTCTAGAGTTAAGCACAAATAAGTTTGCTAAAGAATCTGAAGCAATTATTCTTAGGAAAAATTTAAACAGGATTGTTAGAATGACCACAGAAACATTGGCAAAAGATAACAAACCTATTAATTTTAATTCTTGTATAAATTCAGTTTTTAATGATGTTGTTAATACTTTATCTATAAAAGGAAATGAAGGTGAAGAATTTGTTAGTGATATTAATAAATTAAGAGTTAATATTCCCTCTGATGGTGTTTTAGTTCCTTATACTTCAGATGCTTCATTTTATTTGTTTGGAGCTTCAGTTCAAAATGAATTTAACAAAAGAAAGGATAAGTTATTTACTAAAATAACCAAGATTAAAGGTTTGTTAAAAGGATTATTGATTGTTGAAGCAGATAAAGGAAAACAGGATCCAAAGAAATTAGGATCAGCGATGTCCTTTGCTTCTTCATTGATGGATTTTGAAAAAATGACTACCTCTCTACCGGATTCTGCATCAGAAGAAATGACAGAAGAGAGAAAAGAAAGAATTAACAAGATTATTAGTTCATTAGAATTAGCAGATAAATTATTTCAGTTCAATTCCTATATGTTTATTGAAGAGGGGCTTGATAAGACATTAAATTTAGATTGGCAATTACTTATTGGAAATACTAGTATTAATAAATTCAAGAAAGGTGAAGGGTGTAAATCTATTTCATCTTCATATGAGAAAAATATGATTAAGTATTCTGATTTTTTTAGCGCTATTCAATTAGGGGAATTAGAGATAAACAATGCATATTTAGAAGATATTCATAAAAATTATTTTGATACTTTTTCTTGGAGAGACCTAAATGATGAAGAAATTCTTTGCTGTCCAAAATTTATAATGATGAATACTGCTGTTTCATTAATGGATTCAGAGTTTGGTGATTTTTCTACCTTGCTTTCAAAAGGCATCCCTATAAAAAATTTTATTGTACAGAATAACTCTGCAGTTAATTTTCAAAATAATGGGAAATCTAATTGTAGTAAATTTTCTTATCGTCAAGAAATAGGAGCAATAGCAATATCTCATAGAAATGTTTATGTTGCACAATCAACGGCTGTAAAACCTCATAATTTATACAATGAATTTACCAATGGCTTATTAACTACCTTGCCAGGTGTCTTTAGTGTTTTAAATTCTTCAATTAAGAATCCTGTTAGTTCATTTAAATGGTCAAACGCTGCTGTTTCAGGTAGAGAATTTCCTGGATTTACTTTTAAAGGAGGCATAAATAAACAATGGGGAAGTAGGTTTAATATTGAAAATAATCCACAGCTTAATAATTGTTGGCCTACATTTGACATAGAAATAAAGGATCAAGAGAAAACAGTTAACTCATTACATGGGAGATTTACTTTTGCTGATTTTGCTTTTATGGATCCTTCCTATTTTTCAGATTTTAAATTAATCGGACAAGAATTTTGGTCAGATGATCTTGTTGATATTTCTGAATATCTTGATTTATCAAAAAAAGATGCTTTTGGGAAAGTCCCCTTTTTATGGGCTGTTAACGAAGCAAAAGAACTACAAAAAATTGCTATATCTTGGAATATGGTTCTTTCTTGTAAAGAACGATTAGATTTCTGGCAATTTTTACAATCAAATTATGGAATCAACAATTTTCATGTAGAAAAGTCACTTGAAAACACTAAAGAATCTCTTGAAGAAAAAGCGAATGAAAAAATTAAGGTACTTAAAGCAGAACACAAACAAGATCTTGATTCTGCCATAGGTTCTGCGGTTAATAATGCAATGGACAATCTTTCTGCTGCTTTGTTAGGCATGGATACTAATATGATAGTATCAGGATTAGGAGCAACTCATACACCAATAGCAAACAAAGATGTAAATGATAATAGTATTTCTGAATCAGAATCGCTTGAATTAGTAATAGAAAAAGAAGAAGACTTTACTATATCAGCTGAGCCATATATTGATACAGCTTTATGCACATCTTGTAATGAGTGCACTAATTTAAATGATAATTTGTTCAAATATAACGGAGATAAGATGGCATATATTAATGATGTCAATGCAGGAACTTTTAAAGAACTTGTGGAAGCTGCTGAGTTATGCCCTGTTGGAATTATCCATCCAGGAGCTCCACTTGACCCTTCAGAACCTGATTTAGATGATTTAATACAGCGTGCCGAAAAATTTAATTAATATGAGATGGTTAATGATATTATCATACCACTAGCAATCTTAACAGGTTTAGGTTTTTTGTTTGCAATTATCCTTGCGGTAGCTTATAAAAAATTGAAAGTTTATGAAGATCCAAGAATAAATACGGTTGAAGATTTATTGCCTGGAGCTAATTGTGGTGCTTGTGGTGTTCCCGGTTGTCATGCTTTTGCAGAGGTGGTTGTTAATGAAGGTACTAATCCAGCAAAGTGTACGGTTAGTTCTGAAATTGGAATTGTTCAAATTGCAGAATATTTAGGGGTAGAAGCAAGTCAAGAAGAAAAAAGAGTTGCCCGCTTACTTTGTGCAGGAGGAAAAAGCAATGCCCATAATTTTGCAAATTATAGTGGTGGTATAAAATCGTGTAGAGGAGTAGCTGTAGTAAATGGAGGTGAAAAAGCATGCTCATGGGGATGCATAGGGTTGGGAGATTGTGAGGTAGCATGTGATTTTGATGCTATTTCTATGAATGAAAATGGCTTGCCAAAAGTTGATGCGGATAAATGCACAGCATGTAATGATTGCGTTGAAATTTGTCCAAAAGGGCTATTTAAAATAATGCCTGTAAGTCAAAAGTTAATCGTTCAATGCCGTTCTTTGTTAGAAGGTGATTTAGCCGAATCAAAATGCAATGTAGCTTGCACAGGTTGCTCACGTTGTGTAGCTGATTCTGCACCAAACGTTATTTCAATTGAAAATAATTTGGCAGTGGTGAATTATGAGCTTAATAATTTAACGAACCCTATTGCAATAAAAAGATGTCCAACAGATGCAATTGTATGGTTAAAGAATTCGCAACAATTTGAAATTAGTATTGACGAGGAGCTGCCTTTAGGTAGAGTGGAGAATATGTTTGATGATTCAGTGTATCATCAAAAAACTAGTTAAAGGATCGAAAAATATAGATATGAGCAGATTGGTAGAGGTACTAGCACAAAAAATTACTGAGGGTTTTCAATCTTCCTCAATAATTGGTGATTTTAATGGGGTGAATCTATTTCATAGAAATGTTGTAGCTCATGAATCTCAAAATATTTCATTTATTTCAGGCCTTGTATCAACAGGTCTTAGAGGAAGTGTTCAAGTAAATGGTGATGATTTGATTTCTAATTATAATCAATTGTTAGTTGCATACAGACAACATTTACCAGTAGTTATTCAAACTACTTCAGATTCTCTTGATAATGACGGTTTTTCCGTGTTAAATTGCTTTGATAATGTGCATATTGTTAGGCAAATAGGTTGTCCACAATTTGTTGCATCTAATCAAAAAGAACACATTGCTTTAACACTTATTGCACATAGGGTAGCTGAATTGGCATTAACACCTGTTATTGTTATTAAAAATTATTTAGATAAAAATGAATCAGAAACTCTTGAGTATCCAAATGACAAGTTAATTGTAGAATATCTTGGAGCATCTGATGATCAAATTGATTCGCCAAGTCCTTCACAGGAAATTATTTTTGGTAAAAAAAGAAGAAAAGTGCCAAATTGGTTTAGTCTTGATTCCCCTTTAATGCTTGGAGAACATAAAACGGAAGAATTATTGACATATGAAAATGCTGCAAATCAAGAGTACTTTAATGCCCATCTAGATGATTTAATTTTACGTGCTTTTGATGAGTTTAATGCAATGTTTAAGAATAATTTATCTCAAGTCAAATCGATAGGGAATTTTGAAACTGCTTTAATAAGTGCCGGAACTAAACTTAATTCATTGACAGATGGAATAGATAATGGCAAACAAATAACAAGAATTAATTTATTGCAAATTAATCCATTTCCGGTAATGAATATTCAAAAAATTATAAAAGGAAAAAAGGCTATAAGTGTATTGGAGCATATAGGAAAATATGTTCTGGCTGATGAAACTTCAAAATTGATAGATTCAAGCACAAAATTATATAGAGTAAAACATAACAATCAAATTGAGTCAGGCTCCATTGAAAGAGTGATTGAGCATATGTTAACCAATCAAGATAAAACAGACTATTACTTAGAAATAGAGTTTACAAAAAACAGCGATTATCCAAAACATGATATTTTATTAAATAACATTAAAAAAGCTTATCCTGGAATTGAAGAGAAATCTATTACTTCATATAAAAAAACTGAAACTGTTCAAGCTCAACAAAACACCAATCTTCCAAATGCTATTCGTTTCTATAGTGATCAAGGTCCAAAGTATACTCATTTGTCCCGTTTTTATGATGATACGGCACTTTTTTTTGAAAATGAAGAATTTACAGAATTAGTTGCAGATCCTTTTAATGCCGTTTCTGTTACGCCAGCAGCAACAGCCAACTTTCATAGAACAAAGGCCAAGATGATCCCCGTTTTTGACTCACAGGCTTGTACTGGTTGTGGAGATTGTTTTATTCATTGCCCACACTCTGCAATTCCACCAATAGCTATTGGTGTAGAGCAGTTAGTTAGGGCTGCTGCACAAATAGCAACAAACCAAGGCGCGAGCATTTCTAAATTAACCCCATTGATGAAAAACCTTGCAAAGGTTGCCGGTAAAGCAATGGATAATATGGGAATTTATACTGCCGGAGATTGTTTGAAATTAGCTTTTGACAAGCTTGTAACGCAAATGAAATTAGAAGGTGAAAAATTGGACGTGATTAAAACAGAATTCAATACTGTCTTAGCTATTGTTAGTGAGTTTTCTGTTTCAAAAACAGATGTTTTTTTCAATACACCAAATGCTGTAGAAGCAGGTACAGGTGAATTATTTTCTTTAGCTATTAATCCAAATGCTTGTACAGGTTGTGGCGTTTGTTCAGAAGTTTGTGAAGTTGATGCTTTACCAATAGAAAATCGAAGTACTGAAACTTTTGATAAAGCTTTGGAGCAATTTAATTTATGGGAACAACTTCCAGATACAACTGGAGAAACGATTAATCGTTTATATAAAGATAAAGATTATAATTCTATTGCAGCAATGTTATTGAGCCGTAGTTATTATATGTCAATGACCAATGCGGGTCCTTCAGACAGGGATGTTTCTTACAAGACTTTACTTCATTTAATCACTTCCTCTGTTGAGTTTTTAGTTCAACCTAAAATTCTTGATAAAATTAACTACATCAACGGATTAATAAATTCTTTAACTGAAAATATTCATAGCAAGCTAAGTGGAGCTTTGCCTACAGAAAATTTTGAGACAATATCGAAATCTTTAAAAACTTCTTTAGGGCGTAAATTATCTTTAAAGGATGTTGTTAATAAAATATCCAATGAAGATCAGGGACAAGTTATAGATGTTTCTAAATTGAGTAGAAAAATTGATCTTTTGGAAATGTTAAATCAACTGAAATGGGTTCTTTCAGAAGGTCCAACAGGAATAGGTCGGTCTCGATTTGGTTTATTAATCTCTGATTCAGAGTCTTTTTCCTGGGCACGTAAATACCCACACAACAATTTTGTTTCACCAGTTATTATTCAATGGAAAGGTTCTGCTGTTGAACAAATAATAGGTTTGTTTCATGGACAGTTGAGGTATCTTCTTGACAATATAAAACTTCTTCGTCGTGCTGAATTAGAAATCAAAGATAAATATGATACTGGAATTCATGATGAAGAATTGATATCTCTATCTTGGGAAGATTTAACCGATAAGGAAAAGGAGATGGTTCCTCCGTTAATTTTAGTTGGCGAAAGAAAAGAGTTGAATGATGTAGGTTGGACAAGATTGAACAAAATTTTAGCTAATAAATGGCCAATTAAAATTTTCTTACTTGATAATGCGATTTCGTCTAATCAATCAAATATAGAAGCAGATTTGAGTCAATCAACATCTGCTATTTTAGGTATGATTTCTTTAAAAAATGCATTTGTTTTTCAAGGAAATATATGTAATTCAAATCATTTATTTGATGGGGTGTTAAATGGTTTACATTCCCCACATCCTGCATTATTTAACCTATTTAGCGCTAAAACCGATAAACATGTCTCAAAGCATATTGATTGGATGCCGTTAGCTTCATTAGCAAGCAATAGTCGTGCATTTCCTGTTTTGAAATATGATCCACAGCATAGTGAAGGATTAATGAGTGGAGGAATTAGTTTAGAAGGAAATGCAGATAAAGAAATTAATTGGTTTTCAGAAAAAATAACGATACCTGAACACGAGGTTGTCGATTATACTATTACATGGGCAGATTGGGCATATTCACAAAAAAATTGGATTAATGAATTCTCATTGATAAAAGAGAATGATAATAATATCTCTGTTGCTGATTATATTGAGTTAGCTCCAAAATCAAGGTCGAATAAGACACCAGTTATTATGAGGCATTCTAAAGAAGGGATAATTTATTATTTAGTTAGTGAAAAAGTAATAAAAATGACTCAAATTGTTTTGAATAATTGGAATACTCTTCAGGAAATAGCAGGCATCTCGGGTAAATTACCACAAAAACTTAGAGAAAACGTTGTTCAAGAACAACAAGCGAAATATGAAACTGAAATAGCTCAATTGAAAAACAAACATGAGAAAGAATTATTGGACTTGGAAAGAAAGCAAACAGAGTTTGTTAAACAGAAATTAAAAGAAAAACTTGTAGCATTATCTGCAATGCAAAAATTGTCTGATTAATTATGTTTAATACTAATTCAAAATATAAAACACTGACTTTTAAACATGGGATACACCCAAAAGAGTTTAAAGAATTAAGTAGTCATTGTAGTATTGAAAGAATGCCATTTGTTGAGGAGTATACTTTACCATTAGGCCAGCATATTGGTGCACCGAGTAAATCTTTAGTTAAAAAAGGGCAAAAGGTAAAACGAGGGGAAAAGATTGCTGATGCTGGAGGCTTTGTATCAGTTGCTCTTCACTCTCCTGTAGATGGGGTGGTTAGTGATATTGGGATTTTTGATACGCCAAATGGACAAGTATTGCCAGGGGTTAAGATTAAAACAGACCCATACAGTTCACAAAGAATGATTTCTGGAGTGATTGATTTGAAGACTCTTGATGCAAAATCATTTGTTAATGAAGTTCAAAGTTCTGGTATTGTAGGATTGGGAGGAGCTGCTTTTCCAACTCATGTTAAATTCAGTATTCCAGAAAATAAAAATTGTCGTTATATAATGCTTAATGGTTGTGAATGTGAGCCATTTTTAACAGCAGATCATAGAGTTATGGTTGAATCTTCAGATTCAATTATTGATGGAATAAATATTTTAAATCAATTTGTAAATGCAGAAAAAGCATTTATAGGTATAGAAGCTAATAAACCAGATGCTATTGAAGCATTGAAAAAGGTTGTCAAACAAGGAGATCTTCCAATTGAAGTTATTCCTTTAGAGGTCAAATATCCCCAAGGAGCAGAAAAAATGATGATTACTGCAATTTTGGGAGAAGAGGTTCCTTCAGGAAAACTCCCGCTTGATTTGGGGGTTTTGGTGTGTAATGTAGGTACAATTTCAGCTATTTCTGATTGGTTTCGAAAGAAAAAACCTTTAATAGAAAGAGTAGTTACCATTACAGGAACTGCCATTAAAAAACCTGCTAATCTATTGGTTCCAATTGGCACACCCATAAGAGATGTTATTGAGTATTGTGGTGGAATTACAAATGATGCTGCAAGAGTTCTTTTGGGTGGCCCGATGATGGGAGCTGTTCAAAAAGGACTTGATGTTCCAGTTTTAAAAGGTACTTCGGGGATTTTGGTTTTAACAAATAAAGAGGTTGTAGACCTTGATGAATATAAGTGTATTCGTTGTGCTAAATGTGTTGATGCTTGTCCAATTTTTTTAAACCCATCAGCAATGGGATTACTTGCAAGAAAAGGTCTTTGGGAAGATATGTTAGATTACAATGTGATGGATTGTTTTGAGTGTGCGAGTTGCTCTTTTGTTTGTCCATCTGCAATACCACTTGTGCAAAGTTTTAGAGTTGCAAAAGGAATTTTAAGAGAAAAAGCCGTGCGTGATAAAGAGACAGAAAAATAAAGACGATAGGAAATAGAATGATGAAATCAAAATTATCCATATCAACTGCACCTTTTTTAAAGAAAAAGGAAACAACGCCTAAAATCATGCTTCTTGTGGTCTATACACTAATTCCTGTATTAGGTGTTTCTTTTTATTTTTTTGGTTTAAGTGCCATTGTTTTAACCTTAACAGCAGTGTTCTCATGCATGTTTACAGAATGGTTATTTAATAAACCTGAGGAAAAAATGAAATCTTTAAAAGATGGTAGTGCCTTACTTACTGGTATTTTATTGGCTTTAACTCTTCCTCCAGGATTTCCACTTTGGATGGTATTTATAGGAGGTGTGGTTGCTATTGGTATGGGGAAAGCTATGTGGGGTGGTCTAGGGCAAAATGTTTTTAATCCCGCCTTATTAGGAAGAGCTTTTTTACAAGCTGCATTTCCTTCTGCTATTACAACGTGGTCTCCTCCAAATGGCAGTTATTTTAGTTTTAGAGGAACAAATACGGCTCTTCCATTTTTTCAGGGAGAACCGGTAGATGGGATGACAGGAGCAACTCCGTTAGCTCAAATGAAATTCGAGTATGTACCAACTGATTTCATGGATTTATTGTTTGGTAATACAGGAGGTTCTTTAGGAGAAACTTGTGGATTGTTACTACTATTAATGGGATTTGTTTTAGTCGTAAAAAAGATAATAAAATGGAGAATTCCTTTAGCTATTGTTTTAACAGTTGTGCTTCTTTCAGGAATATTTTATATGATAGACCCACAAATTTACCCTTCTCCAATATTTATGATTTTTTCAGGAGGAATGTTATTAGGTACACTTTATATGGCAACGGATCCTGTTACTACACCTCTAACTGCAAAAGGGGGATGGGTTTTTGGAATAGGTGTTGGAATATTAATTGTTTTAATTCGAATATGGGGTGGTTTACCTGAAGGAGTAATGTATGCTATTTTATTAATGAACTCTACGACACCATTAATAAATAGATTTGCTAAAACAAGAGTTTATGGACACAAAAAAGCTAAATGAGTGAAGATCAAAACATAACGGCTAGTAAAATAGAAGAAGAAAAAGAACCAAGTTCTTTAACACTTATTTTTGCTTTGGGGATAGCAGGGTTTATCTCTGGAATTATTTTGGTTGGAACTTATTTGTATACTCTCCCTTTAATTGAGGCGAATAAGGCAGATGCCATGAAAAATGCAATTTTTAAAGTACTTCCAAATTGTAATTCATTTAAAACATTAAAACTTGAAAATGGAGTATTGGTTGAACAAAAAGAAAACGAAAAACAGAAAAAAGAAAATGATGACGAAGCATTAGTAATATACGCTGGATATAATGCCAATAAGAAATTGATTGGATTTGCAATTCCGGGAAGTGAACCTGGATTTCAGGATATTATAGGTGCAATATTTGGCTATGATGCTGTAAACAAGAAAATAATAGGGTTTGAAGTTCTTGAAAGTAAAGAAACACCTGGATTGGGAGATAAGATATTTAAGAATGCAGATTTTCAAACCAATTTCAAAGCACTATCTGTAGACCCTAGTATTGTTTTAGTTAAGAGTGGTCAGAAGCAAGCAGATCATGAAGTAGACGGAATATCGGGAGCAACAATATCTTCAAAAGCAGTTGTTGGCTTGTTGAATAACACAATGAGTATTTGGAGAAAAGCAATTGATGATTATATAAAAAAGAATTAAATATTTTAATGGATACCATCGATACTAAAAGTAGGGGAGCGCAAGAATTCATGAAAGGAATTTGGAAGGAAAATCCAATTTTTGTTTCTGTTTTAGGCATGTGTCCTGCATTAGCAGTAACTAATACTGCTATGAATAGCTTGGCTATGGGGCTGGCTACTACATTTGTTTTGGTTTGCTCAAGTATACTTGTTTCTTCATTAAGAAAAGTAATTCCAAAACCGGTAAGGATAACAGCTTATATTATTATAATAGCAACATTTGTGACAATCGTAGATTTTGCATTGGCTGCGTTTACACCAGCTATTCATAAAGAACTTGGGGCTTTTATTGCTTTAATTGTAGTTAACTGTTTGATTTTAGGAAGACAAGAGTCATTTGCATCTAAAAATACTATTGGATTAGCTATAAAGGATGCTGTAGGAATGAGTCTTGGATTTACCTTTGCCATGTTATGTATTGGAATTCCTCGTGAAGTTTTGGGTAGTGGGTCACTTTTTGATATTTCTTTATTTGGTGAAAATTTTGAGCCATGGGTAGTTATGATATTGCCACCAGGAGGTTTTTTTATGTTAGGTTTCTTATTGTTGATATTTAATTGGTTTGCTCAACGAAAGAATAAAATGAAAAATAATTTAGTAGAGAACAATGGATAATTTACTTTGGATATTTGTTTCGGCATTGTTGATTAATAATTTTACGTTAGCCTATTTCTTAGGACTTTGTCCTTTTTTAGGAGTTTCCGGAAAACTTCAAACAGCCTTTCGATTAGGTTTAGCTAACATATTCGTAATGTTGATTACAGCTGCGTGTGCTTATGTTTTAAATACATGGGTTTTAATATATGCCCCTTATTTGAGATTAATCAGTTTTATTATTGTAATTGCTAGTGCTGTCCAATTTGTTGAAATGGCTATAAAAAAATTAAGTCCAGATTTATTTCAAGCTTTAGGTATTTTTCTACCTCTAATTACTACAAACTGTGCTATTTTAGGTTTGGCATTATTTTCAACAAATAAAGGTTATGGTTTTGTTGAAGGGATGATTTATGCATTGGGAGCCGGAGCTGGAGTAACTCTTGCTCTTGTTTTACTAGCTGGAGTTAGAGAAGAAACAAAAGTTTTAGACATTCCTTCTGTAATTAAAGGAACTGCAATTAATTTAATTATTGCCGGCATTATTTCGATGGCTTTTATGGGCTTTGCTGGTTTATTTAGTACTTAATATGGAAATAATGGATTATATTTTACCAATTTTAGGACTTGCAGCAATCTGTGCAGGCTGGGTTATAGTTCAACTATTAGCTAGAAAATTGAAAACTAAAAATCATTTTGATGATTTAAATTCCTCATGCGGTGGATGTACTTGTGATGGCACCGATTCTTGTGAAAAAAAAACGAACCCTTAATAATTTTGTTAGAATTTTAAATCGCTAAATTTTTTATTCTTATTTATAAAAAAAGAAATTAGAATGCTTTTCTTGTAAAATCCTATTAACTTCTTGCTTTTTTTCTTTTTTAGTTTTTTTCTACGTTTAATTAATTTGGGGATATTTGCATAAAAATTCATATGTGCAAGAAACACAGAAAAGAAAAAGTTGAACTTGCCTTTTAAAAGAAATTGTAAAGCAGCAATTGAATCGATAGTCATTCTTCGAATTAATTTTGTAAAAATCCATCCATTATAATTTTTGAAAATCATAAAAAGATTATTTCTAAAATTTAAATAAACCTTAGAAGAAGATTCATAATTTAATGTTCCTCCACCTAAATGAAAAACCGTGGATTGAGGAATAACCTTAAAACGGTGTCCATGATTTTGAATTCTCCAACATAAATCGATTTCTTCCATATGTGCAAAAAACAATTCATCAAAACCATTCATTTCATGAAATATTTCTGATTTTATTGCTAAAGCTGCTCCAGAACACCAAAAAACATCTAAACTTTCTTCGTATTGCTTTGTGTCTTTTTCGATGGTGTCAAAAATTCTTCCTCTACAAAACGGAAAAAAATCTTTATCAATAAATCCTCCGCAGGCACCTGCATGTTCAAAATAATTTTGATTTATATCAGAAAGAATTTTAGGTTGACACCCTGCTAAATTTTCTTTTTCAATAGAAGTGATTAATGGATCTAACCAATTTTGAGTGACCCTAACATCATTGTTTAATAATACATAATATTTAGATTCTACAGATTTAAGGCCTTTATTATATCCTTCAGCAAAGCCATAATTTGAATCAAGAATAATAAGTTGGATTTGGGGGTGTTTACTTCTTATATATTCAACCGAATCATCTGTGGAACAATTATCTATAATAACAATATGAGCATTTGGACTATATTTTATAACAGAAGGCAAATAAGTGTTTAGGTGTTTTTCACCATTAAAGTTTAAAATAACAATTGAGACTTTAGAGCTCATTATTTTTGTTTAGTATTGTCTATATAGATCCTCGCTACTTCCTCCAAAATGATCTTGTAAATATTTATTTGGATCATCAACAGTTCCATTAATGGTGTTTCGTTTAGATAATATTTGTCTCCAGGCTGGGTTTTTTAATTCTCCAATCATGTCAGAATGCAATAGTCTATATGCCCTATTTACTAAATCTGGATTATAAAAAACGAATCGTTTGTTGCTAAATCGTTTAATTTTGTTGTATTGCCATATTTCATAAGGATATTCCGAAGGGGAGGTCTCTTTACTTATAATGTTTGTTGGTGCGCCATATTTTAGATAAACTATTCCACGATCGGTTTCAAACCCTTCTTGAAAATTATTTGCATAAATTTTCTCCACATACTGCACTTGATGTTTATATTTAATCCATTGTTCATAAGTGTTGCTTGGTGAAGTTTTAATCCAAAAAGCCTGTAAGTGCTTTCTTTGTGAATTAATATTAGAAGTTTTTAATGTCTTGATTATATTTTTAACCTCTTTTGGGCCAGAAATAGGAATAAGACTTTCCAAATAAAAAGATACGCTATCATTAGAAATAGATTCTTGAAAGGCTGGATCAATAATAACTTGAGATTTATCTACAGTTTGATTATTTTCATTTGCTCTATCAAATTTGTATGATTTACTTGACAGTATTTCTTCATTTCTGTTCATTAACTCATACTTTAAAAGATATTCTCCAGTTGGCAACTCAGAAATATCAACTATTTTAAATGATGGGATTACTGGATTTGCTTTGATTCTGCTATAGCTTGTAAAGCTTTCAATTTCTTTTTCATTTTTGTTATTCCATAAAGTTTGCTTTAACACATAGATGCTATCACTAAATAAATGGGTGTTATATATTTCAAGATATAATGGTATTTTATTAAGTTGTTTTGGATAGTAGGATATTATTCGGGGAATTATATGATAACCAGATTTACAAAAAGAATTGTTTTTATCAGACGCAAATGCAAATTCAGCAATTTCAATATCAGAAATACAAATGTTTTTTGCAAAATCTTTTACAGTAATTGATGTATTTGCAGAAATAATATTTGTACCAACTGAAGATGCATCTTCATTTTTGCATAATTCATCTACTATTCTTATTGAAAGATTATAATTTCCTTGCGTTAAAACATAGCGTCTTAAATCATAGAAATCCTCAATAATACTATCTTTCATCAATGGACTTTCAAGAAGATAATTGTCAGAAATTAAAGTATCTTTTTCATTGTTTATAATTATTTCGACAGAGACCTTTCCAATCAATCCATTTCCTTTCTGTTCATATGTAATTGTATTCCCAGAAAATTGAATATATATTTCATAGTAATTTCCTGTTTCAGGTGAATAAAACTGTTTGGTGTCTAGATAGGCACGCAGGCGGTGTTCTTGACATAAAGCACTACTAAAAACAAAAACAAATAAAAGTCCAATGAAATTTCGCATAATGTAGATTAAAATTAATGATTTAATCTTCAATCTTCTATATCTAATTTAACTCTTAATTTGTGAGAAAGTTTTCTATTATATGTTTCTACAAGATATTTCAAATAATTAGGTGTGCTTTTGGTGATGCATTTAGTATAATGTTTTAGTCGATGTTCGATGTGATCTTGAAGCATATTCAACAATTCACTTGCCTGTTCATAGCTTATAGCAGCTTCACATAGAACCTCAAAATGATTTTGCATGGATTGATCAATTGCAACTTTGCCTTTAATTCCATTATCAAGTGCATGATAATAGGCATCGGCAATACTAAAAGATTCTAATTTGTCAGTATTGAAACAGCTTTTATATTTTTTTGGAAAAGCATAATCAACTTCAAACTGTAAGTCTTCAAGTTCAGAAATTCTCGATTCTAAAAATCTGTCTGGAAAACGAAATGCATCTTGCCAATTAATATAGTCCTGCCAAATACCAAATCTTCTTACATTGTTCCCAAGGTCTATAATATTAAATTCTTTTTTATTTGGAAGACTCCTTGATCCTCTACCAATCATTTGATGGTATAGAGTAAGAGACCTTGTTGCTCTGTTGAGAATGATGTTTTTAACAGCAGGTTCATCAAAACCAGTAGTTAAAATGCCTACAGAAGTAAGAATAGCATCAGGTGTTTGTCTAAACCAATCAATTACTTTTTTTCTTTCTCTATCACTAAATGTTGAGTCTAGATGCCTGACGTTATATTTCAATTTTTTAAAAGTATCTTCGACAAACATCGATGTTTCAATACCGGCATTAAAAATCAAGGTTTTTTCGCCCTTTGCAATTTCTTCATAAGCATAAACCAGTTTTTCTTGCATGAAATTATTTCCATAGACATAATCCATACTACTTACAGTAAAATCTCCATGAGTTCCTATTTTTAAACCTTGAAGGTTGACATCATAGGAATAAGTATTTCCATCTGCAAGATATCCACTTTCTATAAGTGAAAGAATACTTTCTCCAACTAAAAGATTGTTATAATGGTCATTTAAAGGAAGTGCTTTATTACTGCTCAAGGGAGTGGCAGTAACCCCTAAAACGTTACAATGTTTATAAAACTGAAATAATTTTCTAAAGCTGTTGTAGTGTGCTTCATCAACAATTACAAGACCAACATTTTTCACAAAGTTTTCATTTTCATTTAGTCGGTTATGAAGAGTTTCAACCATTGCTATAAAGCATTGATAATCATCTTGGTCATCAAGAGTTTTAACGCTTGAATTAATTATTTTATTCTGAACTTTTCTAGCAAGTAATTGTTGTGCAGTTTGTATAGATAATTCAATTCGATGGGTGAGAACCAATACTTTTTTACCTGTAGTTTCTATATATCTTTTTGCAAGTTCAGAGAAAATTACAGTTTTCCCACCTCCTGTTGGAAGCTGATAAAGAAGATTGTAATTTTCTTTGTTTGATTTGAGTTCATTAATAATAGAGTCAACAGTATTCTTTTGAAAAGGATATAATTGTTTAGCAATATTCAAATCGGTATCGATCATTAGATTTTTGATTTTTGCAAAAATACATAGTTTAATACATAGTAGCTATATAAACAGTCTATTTTGTTTATAATATTTTTATGTTTGCCTTAAATTTTTCGTTTTAATCTAAATAATGCGTTTTTTAATTCTAATTTCATTTATCTCTCCATTTTATATTTTCTCACAAATTTTATCAGTTGACAGAGAAATCAAAAGAGATTCTTCCAAAAATGATGCGCTTACTTTTGACATGTTTTTTTCAGGAGCTAAAATCAAAGGAGATTTAATTACGCTGAAAGGGAAATTAGAGTATGATCATTTCTTTAAAAATAATTATTTCTTGATGTGTCTAGGAACCATCAAATCACTGGTTAATGGGGCTGAGATTATTCAAAACAATGGTTATTTTCAAATGCGATTTAGAGATGATGATACAAGAGTAATAAGTCCTGATGGTTTTGCACAATATCAGTGGAATGGTATTCAGGGGATGGATTATCGAGCTTTGCTTGGAGGTAATATGAGGTTTAGATGGTTTGAAAAGGAAAAAAACGATTTATACTCAAGTGTTGGATTTTTCTATGAACACGAAAAGTGGAATCCACTAGCAAATGCATATGCATTTGAATTAGTCGATTCCTCCATTGTATATAGGCATATTTTCAGAATGAATCTTTCATCAAAATTTGCCATTAAAATAAATGATTTTGTTGATTTGGCAGGTCTAACTTATTTACAGTTTCCAATAAATGAAAACTATTTAAGTCCTCGGTGGTTTTTTGATCTTTCTTTGAATCTATCATTGACAAACCATATAGGATTTGTGGTGTCTTATAATCATAATTATGACACCTATAGGGCATTGCCTATTGACCCTTATTTTTATTCCATGTCAATGGGTATTCGTATAAGGTATTAATGGTTTTATCGTTTCCTTAACCAGCTTGGTAGAATTAGTATTCCAATAAATAAATATGGGAAATAAGATATTAACCTCCAGATTATTGCAATAGCTACAATAATTAGAGATGATTCAGAAAAAGAGTATAAAAGTTCTCCAAATGCAAATTCTGCAACACCACTTGCTCCTGGAGTAGGGCTAACCAACATAAAAAGCCATAGCACAAATTGTTTTCCTAATAACAAAGTGTGTTCAAATAATGACAATTTGATAAATGCTTGAAGCAATGCGTTAATGACAAGATATCTACAGGTCCAGCTTCCACAGGTAGTTAAAAAAGTTTTAACCCAGTAGGATAAGGGTTCTTTTTTCATTATAATGGAGCTTTGTTCTATTTCTTGCCCGGTTTTATTTGCACCGGCTTTCCATTTTTTTAATAATGGTATTTTAAAGAAAAAATTGATGATTATTTTTGCCCAATGAGGTTTAAAAAATAAAATGATAAACATCAATAAACAAATAAAAGCAATAATTGCATAACCCGCCCAGAAAACTATTTGCGTAATGGATGATTCATTCATTTGAGATGGGAATAAAGTGGCGTTCCCTACAAATAACAGAACAATAGGAATCATAATGATATAGAACAAATTGTCCATAATAGCACTTATGAAAACAATAACTGTAGATCTGCCAAGATTAATTTTTTCCTTATTAAGAATAAACATAGCAACTGCTGATCCTCCAACAATTCCAGGAGATAAGGCAGATGCAAATTCCCAAAGCATTATTACATAAAAACTTCTTTTCCAGCTTAATTTGTTCTTGGTTAATAATTTGATTCGCCACATATAAAAGAAATCGCGTCCAATCATAAACAACACTGCTAGAGCCAGATATACAATTAAGTTTGTGGAAAATTGTATTTTTTTTATAACATCAATGAATGTTTGTTTGATATAATCTCCATTTTCTTTTTTGATGAAATCTGTATCATTGCTATAATCAATAATGTTGTTTGAGTTTCCATCTGTCCAGATGTATTCACCTTTTCCCTTTTCAACTTTTATGTATTGAAGATCCTGAATCGCGGAATATAACATCCATATAGTTACTACAAGACCAATGCTAACAGAAAGCCATATTTTCCAGCTGCTAAATGCAGATCGGATAGAGCTATTTTTGTTCATTGCTTGATTCTAATTCCATTTTGATTTCCCAATTGGCTCGAACTTTAACGGGAGTATTGAACCATAGGATTTTCTCGGGTTCTTTAAATGGGTTTATAGACCATTGACTCCATTTTTGGTTGTTATCTGTGTCTTTGACTATTTTAAAGCTATAATTGCCAGGAAACAAGTCTTTAAATTGCAATATGCTTTCATTGTTGACTTTTTTCTTTTCTATATTTTTTTGATTTTTCATCAAATACACCAAATCGCTGGAATCTAAATTTTTTACATCCACTAAAATAGATCCTAAATCTTTTTTAGAAGATATTTCCAAATTATATTCAATGGAATCATTATTTGGCAAATAGTTTCCTTTAATTGCATTGGGATTAAAAATTACTTTTATTGATTTCACATCATCTACTCTTAGTTTAAATTGATTGGGTTTAAAGTGAATAAATGTTAGGCTATCTGAATCTGTTTTACCATCAATTATCCTGTCAGGAGATATCAATCTTTGTACTGGAAACATCCATTTATTTTTAATCTCATTATCAAGCGTATCATTTATTTGTAGATTTAAAATCGTTACATTTTCGGTATTATATGGCCAGTTATTTGCAGTATCTATATTGTTCTCAAAAACAAATTCATCAATAAACACAAAATCGTTCAAAACAAACAACAATGGTTCATTGTATTTGAATTGCTTTTTATTATCAATTGGGGTAATGCTTAATTTAGCTTCACTTTTAAGCTTTTCAATAGTAAAAACAGTGTCCATTATTTTTTGATCCAACTGATAGTTTAAAATAATTTTATCATAAGCTTTATATTTTGATTCAATGATAATGCTGTCATTGGAATACCAGTATGAATTTAATTTTCTTAAAGAATCGTTTTTAAATTGAGTGGATATAAAATCTTTATGCTTTACTCCCTTTATTGCAACAAGAAAATCAGATAATTGATAAAAAGAAATTTCAGGATTTTTCTTCTCTAAATTTGCAAATAAAATTTTTGTGGTGTCATTACTTTCAAAGTCGATAAAAATAGGCTCTTTTAATAATCCAAATTTTTTGTCATATGTAAAGTCATTGCCTTCTTCCCATGCTTTAACTTTATAGATTCCTTTTTTTAAATAACTAAAATGAGCAAGGCCATTGTTATCTGTTTTTCTCAAATAAAAAGGAGTTGTAGAATCTTGATCTCGGAATAAACCAACAGAGATGTTTTTTATTGACTTCCCGGTATATGAGTCAATAACAAGAATGTTGCATTGAAGAGAATCAAGCTTTTCTCCAGTCGAAAAAACATAGGTTATCAACGAATCATTCCCTTCAGTAATATCTTGTATTGTTTGATTTAATTGTAACTGATAAGTTGTGTTTTTTTCAAGTGTATCTGAAAAGAAAACTGTAAAATATTTTCCTTTAGAATTTGTCTTAATTTTTGAATTATTTGGACTTAAGCAAATTGTTGTATTTGGATTGTTAAGTTTTATGTATTCATTGAATATAAATTCAACCTTATTGGAATTGAAATTTGTATTTTCATGAGGAGGATTAACCTCAATGTACATTGGGGCATAAATATCTTTAGCACCGCCAGAAATAAGGCCTACTTCTGCACAAGAAAACAATAGAGGAATTAAGAAACAAAAAAGGAGGATATTTTTGAACATATCGATTCAAACATTAAGCGGTCTTTTTCACAAAAACCATTGACTTTATCACAATCGGCATCTAAGATACATACAACTTTATTATTAACAATAACCGGACACACTAATTCACTTTTAGAGAAAGAACTACATGCTATATGGCCTTTAAATTCATCTACATTAGAAACTAGAATAGATTTTTTTTCAGCCCAACTCTTGCCACAAACTCCTTTTCCATAAGCTATTCGGCTACATGCAACAGGCCCTTGGAAAGGTCCAAGAACTAATTCTTTTTCATTGCTTTGATCAACAAAATAAAAACCTACCCAAAATAGATTTAATTCCATTTTAAGATGAGCAGATATGTTTGCCAAATTAGCAATAATATTTTTTTCATTTCCAACAAGATGTTCTATTTGTTGAACAAGGGTGGAGTATTTATCTTTATTACTTAATTCCAAGTTTTCAATTTAAATTTTACAAAAAATGTATTTTTTTTACAAAAATCATAATTTATAAGTTATGATTTTACTTTTTTTTATTTATATCTTCGGCCTCTTAAATTTATAAGATGTTAATAGGTGAGGATTATCCTAAGATAAAAATTCAATTAGGAAACTATTTGGTTTATGAACCTAATGTCTTTATTACAGATGTTTTGATGTCTATCGCATGTTTTTTATTTGCTTACCATATTTATAAATCAATTACTTATAAATCAGAATTCATGAAATGGTGGTCTTTGTTTTTTCTGATATTTGGTTTTAGTTCTTTAGCAGGTGCATTGGGCCATGCTTTTTTTCATTATTGGGGGCCTGAAGGTAAAGTTATATGTTGGTTAACATCCGTAATTGCTGTTTATGCGATAGAACGAGCGATGATTTCAAAGCTTATAGAAGTTAAGTTTTATAATTTTTTTGTTCTTTTATCAAAAATAAAAATGGCTTACTTTATGGGTTATTTGTTATTGATTTGTTTCTATTTCTCTTCAAATTACATTGATACAAAAGGATTTACACCAATAGCAATCAATACGATAGGGAGTGTGTTTCTTTCCGCAGGTTTTGTAGGTTGGTATTTATCCAAGAGATTAAATTCACATTATAAGTGGTTTATTTATGGTGTTTGTATGATGGTGCCTGCAGCATTTATTTTTTTAATGAAAATTAGTTTTTTTAGATGGTTCGATAAAAATGATTTATCCCACTTATTTATTACTTTAGGTTTTTTCCTCTTTTATAAAGCAATTAAATTGATTGAAAGTGAAAATAAAGAACCTATTTTTAATGATGTTTTATCAGTAGAATAGTAACATTAATACCATTATATTTGTTATACGTATCCAAAAATTTATTTAAAATGAAAATTCTTAATTATTTATTATCCGTTTTATTTTTTGTTTCTATCAACTTTTGTTTAAATGCTCAGGAAATACCAAAGGACACTACGCTTCGTTTGGTTGAAAAAAATGATGGAACAAAATATATTGCAAAAATATTAAGTGATGATGGACGTGAATTATTGATTCAAACCGAAGCTTTGGGTAAAATATATATACCAAAATCAGAAATTAAAAGAATTGCTTTAATTGAAGATACGGATGAAATAGTTGATGGTGACTGGAAAGAAGAAAGTCCGTTTTCTACCCGATATGCCTTTACAAACAACGCGCTTCCAATTAAAGCAAATAATCACTATGCAATGGTAAATTTATTTGGACCCGAAATTCATTTTGCTGTTAGTGATCGGTTAAATATTGGGGTCATGACAACCTGGATAGCAAGTCCTATGGTTTTTGTTGGTAAATATACTATACCCACTTCCAATCCGAAAGTTAATTTTTCAATTGCTTCAATGCTAGGAACTAGTGGATATTTAAACTCTTTTGGTGGTTTTGGTGGTCTTCATTGGGGAACTTTCACCTATGGAGATCGCAAAAATAATATTAGCTTTTCTGCTGGTTATGGATATTTTAATTCTGATCTTGGTGGAGAGATATCAACAGAGGATGTGCCAGGTGAATATTTCATTTCAGATTCAAATACTTATATAGAAGCCATTGAGTTACCTCAAAGACAAAGATCTAACTTTGTTCAAGCTCCTATTTTTTCAGTTGCAGGAATTTTTCAAATAACTTCAAAAGCAAGTTTGTTTTTTGATTCAATGTTTGGGATTTCTACTTCTAAAAGAACTGCAAGAACCACGGAAGAAGGAGGATGGAAATACCTAGGTACAGGTAATGTTCCTCAATTTACTCCTTATCATATTGTTGTTTCTGAAACCTCTCCTAAGTTTTTATATTTCATGCCAGGGATGCGTTTCCAAAAAGATGAAAAAAGAGCTTTTCAAATAGCACTTGCAGGAGTTACTGTTTGGCAAGATGGTGATAATGTCACATTTCCCCTTCCACTTTTATCATGGTTTTATAAATTTTAATCCCTACTGGTGTATTAAATAGTGATGTTTTTTTTTATTTCATTAAATGATACTCCTTAATTTTTCCATATAAACAACTGTTTTTTAGACACTTGTGCTGCTTAATGTGCGCTTTATCTTTAGTGTATTTATTTATATTCATTTTAAATAAGACATTGAGCTTAAATCATGACAATTTCATGACAATTCCAAGCCGAACTATCTCGATTTTTGTATTAATAAAATTAATCTTTTGATAGATAATTTTCATATTATAGCCTTTACTCACAGAAACTTTGATGTGTCTGATATAGGCTTATTGCATTTAGACAAGGAACATCAAATAGACTCTTTTGGAAAGCTAAAAACATCTTTTGAAATAGACGAGATTTTTTTCCTATCTACATGCAATAGAGTTGAAATTTATTTATGCACCTCTAAAATCATTGATGAGTCTTATCTTAAAACCTTATTGAAGACTATCTACTCTACTTTTTCTTTGGATAAAATCTCATTTTTTCATGAAAAAATGGAGTTTTTTAGTGGATCTGAAGCTGTAAATCATCTGTTTTCAGTAGTTTCTTCTATTGATTCTATGGTCATAGGAGAAAGAGAGATAATTACTCAGGTTAGAAATTCTTACAACTGGTTTTGTGAAAATAAATTGACAGGTGATTTTTTAAGAATGGCCGTTAATTCAGCTATTCAAACTGGAAAAAAAGTCTATTCTCAAACAAATATTTCTACTCGTCAGGTTTCAGTTGTTTCATTAGCATTCCAAAAATTTAAAGATCAGCAAATTCCTTTAAATGCTAAGATTTTGGTGATAGGAGCAGGGTCTACAAATACCACTTTTCTAAGACGTTTGAAAAAAATAGGATATTCGAATTTTACTATTTTTAATAGAACAAAATCCAATGCAGATTTGTTAGCTAATGAATTTGGAGGTATCTCTAAACAACTAAATGAATTAACTAATCATACGAGTGGATTTGATGTTGTTTTGTCTTGTACAGCTTCTGAACAATACATTTTAGACAACTCTAAGTACAATAGTCTTTTAAAAGAAGATACAAATAAGAAAACGATTATAGATCTAGCAATTCCTCAGGATATTTCTCCAGAAGTAATCGATAAGAACTCTATAAGGTATATTTCAATGGAAGAGCTTCAAAAGGAGTCCAATGCAAATTTAAAAGAACGCTGTTCTGAGATTAAAGATGTGGAAAATATTGTTAGCGATGCTAAAAAATCATTTGATGATCTCATACGTGAAAGAAATGTGGAAATAGCAATGAGTCAGGTTCCCATTAAAATTAAGGAAATTAAAAGTATTGCACTTAACGAAGTCTTTCGAGGCGATATTGATTCACTTGATAATGATGCAAAAGAGGTTTTGGAAAAAGTTCTAGGGTATATGGAAAAAAAATACATTAGTGAACCCATGAAACTTGCAAAAGAAATCATTCTTAAAAATGCCTAAAACACATATTAGAATTGGCACACGTGGTAGCGAATTAGCTTTATGGCAGGCGAATTACACAAAAGTAGCTCTTGAGAATTTAGGTAATTCAGTAGAAATAATTATTATTAAAACCAAAGGAGATAAAATTCAGGATATTGGATTTGATAAAATGGAGGGGAAGGGTTTTTTTACAAAAGAAATTGAAGAGGCTTTATTAAATAATCATATTGATATTGCTGTACACTCTCATAAGGATCTTGAAACAAATATGTGTAATGGGTTAAAAATTGCAGCAGTTTCTAAAAGAGAAGACCCTTCAGAACTATTACTAATAAGAAAAGAGAAATTTGATAATTCTCTGAAATGGAATATTGTAGATAATGCTCGAATTGGCACTTCTTCAGCAAGACGTAAATCTTTACTTGTTTCAAAAAGACCAGATTTTAAAATACTGGATCTTAGAGGAAATGTGCCTACACGAATTCAAAAATTAAGAGATGGGAAATACGATGCAATTGTTCTTGCAAAAGCAGGTGTAGTCAGATTGGATATATCGTTGGATGATCTTTATGTAATTACATTAGATCCTCGTGAATTTGTTCCTGCAGCAGCACAAGGTGTGTTGGCATTTCAAATCAGAGAATCGGATAGTGATTTAAATGATGTTTTGTGTAATCTTAATGATTCTATTGCTGCTGAATGTGTTGCAATTGAACGAAATGTTTTAAATTTATTTAATGGTGGATGTCAAATCCCCCTTGGAGTCTATTGTGATTTAAATTCTGTATATGTTTCTTATTCTAAAAACTGGAAATATGGTGCTGAGTTTTATCGCTTTGATTATTCAGATAAACCCAATTTGCCAGCTCAAATAGTGGATCAAGTTAGGTCATAAATTTATGATTAAATCGATATTTATTTCTAGGAAATTAAAAGACTTAACACTATTAAATGATTGGTGTAAAAAGAAATCATGGAATTTATCAGCTAAACCATTAATAGAATTTCATCCAATAGACTTTAATGATGAAGATGATTTTGAAATAATTTATTTTTCAAGTACACGTGCTGTTGCATTTTACCTAAATAGAGCGTCTCCATCATCTTTAATTGGAAAAAAAATAAGCTGTTCCGGTGTTTTCACTTGTGAATCAATAAAAAAATATGGACTTAGCGTAGATTACTTTCTTAAAAACCCAGGAGATATAGATAAATCTGTTTTAGATTTTCAAAACTGGATAGGTCGTAATAAAGTGTTATTTCCGTGTTCAAATATCTCTTTAAAAAGTGTTTTAAACGGCCTTCCGGAATCTCAAGTTAAAATTTTAGAAACATATAAAACAATTTCTTCTCCAACCAGAATTAACCCTCATGATGTTTATGTTTTTTCAAGCCCAAGTAATGTCAATTCTTTTTTTTTAAATAATCAAATTAAAAAGGATTCCATAATTGTCAGTTGGGGGAATTCCACAAAAAAAAGACTTGCAGATATAGGGTACATTTCAAATTATACTTTAACAAATTCTACAGTTGAAGAATTAGTTAGTTATTTAGACACTATAAATAGATAATTTCACTCTTTTATAGTAAACATATTTTCATCTAATTTGTTATTCTATTTAGATGAAAATTGTTGGTGAATTATTATGATTAAAATTTTTTTAATTTTTTGTTTATATCTTATACCTGTTATCAGTCTTGGACAGATAGGAACTGTAAAAGGAAGGGTGTTTAATGCAATAAACAATGAATCTATTCCCTTTGCTAAAATAAAAGTTATCGGCTTATCAAAAGGGGCAATATCTAATGAAGATGGTCTGTTTGAAATCGATGGACTTAATCCTGGTGTGTATTCATTTAAAGCATCGGTATCTGGCTTTAAGGAAAGAATTGTTAATGAAATAACAATTACAAATTCTAGAACTGTTGATATTGATTTCTCAATGATTGAAATAGTTATAGAACAAGATGAAGTTGTTATTGAAGCATCGCTATTTAGAAAAAGAGATGAATCACCAGTTTCTTTAAAGACTTTAAATTCTACAGAAATTGAACGATTGCCAGGAGCGAATAGAGATGTTAGTAAAGTTCTTCAGGCACTTCCTGGTGTTGCTTCAAGAGCTAGTTTTAGAAATGATATAATTATTAGAGGTGGCTCACCAGGAGAGAATAAATTTTATCTTGATGGAATCGAAGTGCCCAATATTAATCATTTTGCCACACAGGGGAGTAGTGGAGGACCTGTTGGTTTGCTTAATGTTAACTTCATCAAAACGGTTGATTTTTATTCCGGTGCATTTCCGGCAAATAGAGCAAATGGTTTAAGTTCTGTGATTTCATTTACTCAAAAAGATGGAAACCCAGATGCTATTATAACAAATTTTGCTATTGGATCAAGTGATGCGGCATTAACTTTTGATGGCCCATTAGGAGAAAAATTTGATTTCATCTTTTCAGTAAGAAGGTCTTATTTGCAATTTTTGTTTGCTGCTTTAAAACTTCCTTTTTTACCAACATATAATGACTTTCAATATAAATTAAATTATAATATAAACACTAAAAATAAAGTAACTTTTATTGGTTTGGGTGCATTGGATGATTTCGCTTTAAACTCTGCGGTTAATGAAAGTATAAGTGATTCAAATACAATGGAATATAATGATTATATTCTAGGAAACATTCCGGTAAATGATCAATGGAATTACACCTTCGGAGTAAATTGGACACACTATTCAAAAAGTTCATTTCAGAATTTGATTTTAAGTAGAAACATGTTGAAAAATATTGCAACACGATACCAAGATAATATCCAAACCGAAGCAAATAAATTGCTAGATTACACCTCTACTGAAGTTGAAAATAAATTACGATTTGAACATACTTATAACAATGGTGGTTGGAGATTTAATACTGGTTTTGCCTATGAGTATGTGAAATACACCAATTCCACCTTTCAAAAAATCACCGTTCAAGGTTTTCCTTTTATTATTGATTACAATACCAAGCTTTTTTTGCATAAAGGGGCGTTTTTTTCACAATTAAATAAATCCTTTTTGGATGAAAGATTAAGTTTATCTATTGGATTAAGAACAGATATCAATAATTACTCCCTTTCAATGATGAATCCTTTGTCTCAGTTATCACCAATGTTTTCCTTTTCTTATAGTATTACAAAAGATTTATCTCTAAATGGAAATGTATCAAGATACCATCAATTGCCTGCCTATACAATTCTTGGATTTAGAGACTTAAATGGACAGTTAGTAAATAAAAACAATAATTTAAAATACATTGAATCAGACCATTTTGTAATGGGGTTAGAGTATTTGACAAATATTAAATCAAGGGTTACAGTTGAGGGATTTTATAAAAGTTATTCAAATTATCCATTTTCAATTAATGATTCGTTATGCTTAGCCAATGTAGGGTCTGATTTTGGAGTTGTTGGAAATGAGGAAGTAAACTCATCATCTAAAGGGAGAGCTTATGGGTTCGAGTTTTTATATCAACAAAAATTAATTAAGGGTTTTTATGGTATTTTGGCTTATACTTTTGTGGCTTCTGAGTTTATGGATAAAAACAATCATTATGTTCCTTCTTCTTGGGATAGCAGACATTCAATTTCATTAACTGGAGGAAAAAGATTTAAAAAAGGGTGGGAGTTAGGCTTTAGATGGTTGTTTTCCGGAGGAGTTCCTTATACTCCGATTGATGTTGCAACATCAAGTTTGATAAATGTTTGGGATATAAATGGAAGAGGTTTGCCAGATTATGATCTTTTAAATTCTGAAAGAGAATCCAATTTTCATTCTTTAAATGTTCGTCTTGATAAAAAAATATACCTGAACAAACTATCATTAAATTTTTATCTGGATATTCAAAATATTTATGGGTATAAAACATTGCAAGCCCCCATACTATTGCTGCAAAAAGATGGAAATGGAGACCCCTTAATTAACCAATCAGATCCAAATAGTTATCAAACTAAGTTTATTGAGAATGCTTCAGGGATAATACAACCAACTATTGGAGTTGTTGTTGAGTTTTCTGCAAAAAAGAAAATTAAATAATTATTGTGAATGTTTATTGTTTTCATCAATTTCATGTCTAATCACGTCTCCAATTCCTTCTAATTCTTTAATTTTTTTAATTAAAGAATCAAGGTGAATAGTGTCGTGTATCATGACTTTAACATATCCTTCAAATACGCCATCATTTGTGTCAAATGAAATCCCTTTCATGTTAATGTTGCTATCATTTGTAATTAACTTAGTTAAACTGTTAATTAATCCCTTGCTATCTATTCCTGTAATTTTTATCGAAATTTCACTTTCACTGAATTCTTCAGACTTCCACTTTGCAGAAATACATCGGTAGGCCATTTTTGACATTAAATTTTCAGCATTTGGGCAATTATATCTATGAATTTTGATTCCTTCTTGAATCGTTATAAACCCAAAAACTTTATCACCAGGTATAGGTGTGCAACATTTTGCCATCTGATATTCAAACCCTTTGAAGTCTTCCCCAATTATAATTGGATTATGTTTTTGTCCAATTTTGGATGCTTTTGGAGTTTTTTTCTCTTCTTTTTTAATGTATTCTTTCTCTATTAGCCTTCCATTTTTAATATCAATGGTGCGAATTTTTGTTAGGTCTATTTTACCTTTTGCTATTCGAAAATAAAGTTCTGTTGCACTATCTAATTCAAAATATTTAACCAGAAAAGTTACATTTTCTGAATTAAAAGTTAGATTGAATTGTTTGAATTTTCTATCAAGTATTTCTTTGCCATCTTCTGCTATTCTTCTTCTTTCTTCATTAAGTGAATACCTAATTTTTTGTTTAGCTCTAGCAGAGTGAACGATTTTTAGCCAGTCTTCATGTGGCTTTTGTTTTGAGGAGGTTATAATTTCTAACTGATCTCCATTTTGAAGTTTGTAACTAAGTGGAACAAGTCGATTATTTACTTTTCCTCCAATACAAGTACTTCCCACCTCTGTATGAATGTCATATGCAAAATCAATTACTGTTGATCCAGTTGGCATTACACGTAGATCTCCTTTTGGAGTGAAGACATAAATTTCTTCTTTAAATAAATTTAGTTTGAATTCGTTAACAAAGTCAATTGCATTATCATCAGCACTTTCTAATAATTCTCTAATGTCAGTTATCCATCTATCAAATTTGTTATCGTTAGAATTTGATTCTTTATATTTAAAATGTGCGGCAAATCCTTTTTCAGCAATGATATCCATTCTTTCAGAACGAATTTGTACTTCAACCCATTTGCCTTTAGGGGACATTACTGTTGTATGAAGAGATTCATAACCATTTGCTCTCGGTGTTGATACCCAATCTCTTAGCCTTTCAGGACTGGGTTGATAATAATCAGTAACTATACTGTAAATTCTCCAGCAATCTGGTTTTTCAAGTTCTGGAGGTGTGTCAATAATTATTCTAATTGCAAATAAATCAAAAACTTCCTCAAAAGGAATCCCTTTTGATTTCATTTTTCTCCAGATTGAAGAAACCGATTTTGTTCTTGTTTTTATTTTAAAGACATATCCTTCTTTTGTTAATTGTTCTTTAATCGGAGCCATAAACCTCCTAATAAATCTATTTCGTACTTCTTTTGAACTTTTTAATTTTTTTTCGACCATTTCATATACATCTTTATTGGTATACATCATGGATAGGTCTTCTAATTCACTTTTAATTGAATAAAATCCAAGTCGATGAGCTAATGGCGCATAGAGAAATTTAGTTTCAGATGCAATTTTTAATTGTTTATCTGCCCTCATGCTCGAAAGAGTTCGCATATTATGCAGACGATCTGCTAATTTTATTAAGACCACTCTGAAATCATCAGAAATGGTTAATATCATTTTTCTAAAATTTTCGGCTTGAATTGAAGCATTTTCATCAAAAACATCTGGAATCTTTGTGAGTCCATCTATTATTTTAGAAACATCTTTCCCAAATAAATCATTGATGTCATCTAAAGTCAGATAAGTGTCTTCCACAGTGTCGTGAAGAATGGCACAAACAACAGATAAAGCATCCAGATCCATTTCTTCTGCACAAATCCTTGCAACTGCTATGGGATGATAAATATATGGTTCTCCAGATTTTCTTCGCATATCTTTATGAGCGTCTAAAGCTATGTCGAATGCTTGCCGAATGATTTTTGTATCTTTTTTTGACCTGTTTTTAACCGCTCGAACTAATCCCCTATAGGCATTTAAAATTTCCTTTCTTTCATGCTCAATATTATTAATATGAACTTTAGGAGATTTCATTTATTTAGCGGGTAATAATTTTGTTTTAACTTCACCAAATCCTATTCTGGCGCCATTTTTTTCACAGTATCCTCTCATGATTACAGTGTCATTATCGTTGATGAATTTCCTAGTGCTTCCATCATTCATTTCTATCGGTTTGCTTCCTTTCCATGTCAGTTCAAGCATAGAGCCATAACTATCTTCGGTTGGTCCTGAAATAGTTCCAGACCCCATTAAATCTCCACATTTAATATTGCAACCATTAACGGTATGATGAGCAAGTTGTTGAGCCATGTTCCAATACATGAATTTAAAATTTGATTTACATAGCTTTGATTCTGTTGAATTTTCTGGTTCTAGATAAACTTCTAAATTGATATCATAAGATTTTTTACCATTATATTTCAAATAATCCAAGACTTCAGGCTCTTGTTTGGGGCTTTCAACAGCAAATGGTTGAAGAGCATCAAGGGTAACTATCCAGCAAGAAATTGAGGAGGCGAAATTTTTTGCTAAAAAAGGTCCTAAAGGAACATATTCCCATTTTTGTATGTCTCTTGCTGACCAATCATTAAATAGGCATAATCCAAAAATATAATCTTCAGCTTTTTCAGTGCTTATGGATTCTCCAAGTTCTTTTCCTTCATAGGTGATGAATGCCATTTCAAGTTCAAAATCAATTAATTTTGATTGGCCAAATATTGGATTGCCATCATCTGGTTTTGTTTGACCTTTAGGTCGATGTATTGCAGTTCCTGAAGGAATAACAGAACTTGCTCTTCCATGATATCCAACGGGTATCCAAAGCCAATTTGGTAGCAGTGCATTATTTGGGTCTCTAAACATAGTACCGACATTTGTTGCATGTTCCTTGCTTGAATAGAAATCGGTATAGTCTCCAATTTTTATTGGCATACACATCTCTACGTTTGCGTGATGAATTAAGACTTGATCAACATGATGTTGGTTTTTCTGTAGATCTTGATAATTAGAACTGAATAATTTTGAAATGCGGTTTCTTAATAGACGAGTTCCATTTTTGCCTTTTAACATTAAATTATTTAAATGTTCTGTATCAAAATCATCAATTGTAAAGGGCAAATTATCAAGATAACCCAGAACATGAAGAGATTTTAAGTCAATCACAAAATCTCCGATTCTTATTCCGACTCTTTTGTCAAGATTAGCCGTTTTAAAAATCCCAAATGGTAAGTTTTGAATTGGGAAATCCGAAAAATCAGGTATATCAACCCATGATTTTAACTGTGGATTATTTGCTTCTATTGCCATATTATTTATTTTATATTTTAAACATTAAAACGGAAATGCATTATATCACCATCCTTTACAAGGTATTCTTTGCCTTCTACTTTTAGTTTCCCTGCATCTTTAACAGCATTTTCAGATCCTAACGAAATAAAATCAGAATATTTTATTACTTCGGCTCTTATAAATCCTTTTTCAAAGTCTGTATGTATAACTCCAGCCGCTTGAGGTGCAGTCATTCCATTTTTAAATGTCCATGCTCTAACTTCCTTAACTCCTGCAGTAAAATAAGTGTTAAGATTTAATAAGGAATATGCTGATTGAATTAATCTATTAACTCCTGGTTCTTCAAGTTCTAGTTCATCTAGAAACATTTGCCTTTCTTCGTATGTTTCCAATTCCATGATGTCGGCTTCAATTTTTGCGCCAATAATTATCACTTGTGCATTTTCATTCTTTACTGCCTTTTTTACTTTATCTACATAATTATTTCCTTTTGAAACAGATGCTTCATCAACGTTACAGGCATATAAAACTGGTTTATATGTTAATAATTCAAATTTTGAAACTATATTTTTTTCATCATTAGAAAAGTCAATTTCTCTAACAGATTTTCCTTGTTCAATTTCTTTTTTAATTTTTATTGATAATTCATTTTCTTTTATTGCATTCTTATCTCCTGATTTAATAGTTCTTGAAAGGTTTTGTATTTTTTTATCAATGCTTTCTAAATCTTTTAATTGAAGTTCTAAATCAATAATTTCTTTATCTCTAATAGGGTCAATTGACCCATCAACATGAATGATGTTTCCATTGTCAAAACACCGTAATACATGAATTATTGCATCAGTTTCTCTAATGTTGGCAAGAAATTTATTTCCCAAGCCCTCTCCTTTGGAAGCACCTTTTACAAGTCCAGCAATATCCACAATTTCCATATTTGTTGGTAGAACTTTTTCAGGGTTAACAAGTTTTTCCAATTCGATTAATCGTTTGTCAGGAACTGAAATTGTTCCAATATTTGGCTCAATCGTACAAAAAGGGAAATTTGCCGATTGTGCTTTTGCATTTGATAAGCAGTTAAATAAGGTCGATTTCCCAACATTTGGAAGGCCAACAATTCCGCACTTTAATGACATAAAAATAAATTAGGTAGCAAATATACTAATTGCTTTAATTTTTTTAAGCTTAATGTTACTGAATATGATTTTAAATAACAGATTGTTTTTAAGTTAATTTTTTGTAATTTGTACATCTTATGTAACTCTTTATTTCCCGAGCAACCAAAGTGTTTTTTTATCGTCTAAATAAATGAGTTTGAGGCAATTATAAAAACAGAATCATTATTGATAAAATCATTTCAAGATGTAACGCTCTGAGAATGAACATCTTTCGTTCTTTGCTAGCCCTTATATGTATGTTTTTTATACTTGCATGTATCAATAATTTATATTCTCAATGTTCAGCAAACTATGGTGGACCAACAATTTCTTCCTTTCCTCATTTTACTAATTTTGAGACAAACACAACAAATGGTTGGTTTCAGTGTACTGTTGATGATTTCAATTGGACAAGAGATAATTTAGGTACTCCTTCAAGTAATACTGGTCCTACTGCTGGTGCAAATGGCTCGAATTATTACATGTATATTGAATCTTCTTTCCCAAATTATCCAAATAAAATGGCAAATTTGTCTTGTAGATATGATTTTACAGGTCAAACAGCTGGCTGTCTTCAGTTTTATTATCATATGTATGGAGCAAGCACAGGACGATTTGATGTTAAAATAAATGGTGTAAGTGCACCTGGTTTTCCTTTAAGTGGCCAACAACACACCTCTGGTAATGATCCATATACTCTGGTTACTCTTGATTTAGCAGCATATATGGGGCTATCTAATGTTTTAATTGAATTTATTGGCTCCTCTATGAATTCTTGGCAATCGGATATTGCTATAGATGAGATAACTGTTGATGTTGGATCATCAAGTTGTTCTCCTTGTCCATTAAATACAGTTGTTGTTAATATGACAGATACTTGGGGAGATGGCTGGAATGGGAATACCTATGTGTTGTCTAATAGCCTAGGAACTGTTGTTGCTACTGGAACTTTGCCAAA
>Ga0163108_10000188_pt1 | contig 46687 bp, 41 predicted proteins | sample Fk1155metaG_FD_109644 | JGI IMG/M metagenome (GOLD analysis project Ga0163108, IMG submission 109644) | Marine microbial communities from the Central Pacific Ocean - Fk160115 155m metaG | ecosystem: Environmental > Aquatic > Marine > Oceanic > Photic zone | place: The Central Pacific Ocean...
CTCCTCGATCATCGCCCCACGAGGCGGCCAGGCAATCTGCGGCACACAGCGGTTTCCGCTGAGAGCTGCTGCCTCCCGGCCCTGACTCGATTCACGGGCCACTGTTGCACAGGACCCGGCCGCCACGTGGAACGACGATGCGCTCTCAGGCTACTTGCCGCCCAGCGTCGCAGCACACCAGTAGCATCAGCCATCGATGGCCTATCAGTCCCTATACCGGCGGTTTCGTCCGCAAACCTTTGCGGAGGTAATCGGCCAGGACCATTTGGTTGCGGCGCTGCGTAACGCGGTAGCTGAAGAGAGGGTGGGTCACGCCTATCTCCTTAGTGGGCCACGGGGCACCGGAAAGACTTCCACGGCTAGAATTTTAGCCAAAGCTTTGAACTGCACCGACCCTCCTGGTGACGGAGAACCCTGCGGTAAATGCGAAAGTTGCACCGCGGTCGAAGTAGGCAATTCGATGGATCTGGTCGAATTGGACGCAGCCTCTAATAACAATGTCGCCAATATTAGGGAAATCACCGCGAACGCGGCCCTGGGCAGCCCTGGCAAACGCAAGGTCTATCTCCTCGATGAAGTTCACATGCTGACAGCAGCAGCTTCGAACGCTCTCCTGAAGACCCTGGAGGAACCCCCAGACCACGTGATTTTTGTCCTAGCGACGACCGATCCCCAAAAAGTGCTGCCCACCATTCGCAGTCGAACTCAGCACGTCGAGTTGAACCTGATACCGGCGGAGGTTTTAACCAGTCACGTCCGACAGGTCGCGGACCGGGCAGACATGCAACTTGATCCGGCGGTTGTGGATTATGTCGTTGAACGAGCAGCGGGTTCGGTTCGTGACGCCCTTTCGGCATTGGATCAAGTGGTAACCGCTGGTGGTGTTCCCGACGCCCGAGTTTCGGTAGATGCTTTAGTTGACGGTATTGCCCATCGTGATCTGACTGCCTCAATGTCGGCCATTGCTGAAACTGTTGCAGCGGGTATGGATCCCAGAGATCTCGCCGAGCGCGCGACCCGAAAGCTGCGGGACATTTTCTTGGCTGGTGCTGGAGTCAACTCGGGCCAAGCAAGCTCCGCAGAGTTGTCTCAACTGGCCGACAAAGCCGACGAGATGGGTCGGGCTACCAATGTTCGCGCGTTGGAAGTCTTAGGTGATGCTCTCGTCGTTATGCGACAGGCGCCAGATCCGCGACTGGTCCTCGATTTGGCGTTAGTTCGGCTCTTTGCTGGGCCCCAAGAAGAGCAACCTGCCTCCACAATCTCGCGGCCTCTCACCACAACCGCGCGGCCTGCCCCCGCTACGTCGACAGAGAAGCCTGCGGCGGCTGCTCGAGCAGCACTGGCCGCGAGCCAAGAACAGGAGTCTCCGGAGAAGCTGGAGGTACAAGCTGCCGCGCCGCCGGCACCACCGACATCTCCAGATGCTGGGGAAGAGATCCCGCAAGCCTCCTCTAGTGATCACGGCACTGCGGATCAACTCGATTCAGGTCTTGAATCGGTACAACTGTCCACTAGCAAAATATCTGAGTTATGGCAGCAACATGTTCTTCCCGAACTTGGCCCTGTAGCCCGAGCGTTATTCAGAGACGCCACCTTGGTGGACGCGGCAGACAATATCGTGCAATTTGAGATAACAAACGAAACGCTCCGAGACCGGTTCGAACAGCTCAAGATTGACATCGAAAAGACCCTCAGTGACTTGGTCAACGCCAAAGTCCGGATTGAGTTCTTGGTTTCATCCGGCGAGTCGGCCAATAACACAGAAAACCTGGTGGAACAGCCTGAAGAAGTAGTTGACCCGGCTGACTTCAGCACAAGTAACGAAAGTGGGCCGTCAAACGTTGACAGGGTGCTCGAAGCTTTCCCCGGCGCGGTTGCGTCCGATGATGATGGCACCATGTGAGGGTGAGTGACCGATGAGTGAGAACTTGGCCAACGAACAACGGCTCTTACAGATGCAAGACCTACAAGACCAGCTCATAGAACAACGACAAGCAATTTCTGCGACGCCAGTTGAAGGATTGGCGGGAGGTGGGGCGATCAAAGTCTCCGTGCGGGCCGACGGGACGGTGCTCGGGGTGGCTATCGACGCCGATGCGGTCAACAGCGGTGAGGTTGGGCTGCTCGAAGATCTAGTTGCCGCCGCGTTTCGCGATGCGTTGAAAGAGTGCGGCAACACTCAAGCTGTAGCAATTGCTCGACTCAACCCACTGACGTTGCCAGGCCAGGGAGGCTAGAAACCGGTGTACGACGGCCCAGTTCAAGATCTTATTGACGAACTTGGCAGATTGCCTGGTATTGGTCCAAAGTCCGCACAGCGCATAGCGTTCTATCTTTTGAAGTTACCTAAAACAGAGGCCCAGGAATTGGCGACGGCAATCGTCGAAGCCAAGGAACGGATCGGATTTTGCGAACGATGTTGGAACATCTCCGAAAATCAACTGTGTATTACGTGTGGCGATCCAGGGCGACAAAACGGGACGCTGTGCGTTGTGGAGGAACCTAAAGACGTTGTCGCTCTTGAGAGAGCAGGATTTCGGGGCCGATATCACGTTCTACAAGGCGCGTTGAACCCGATGGAAGGCATTGGACCTGAACAGCTTCGGATACGTGAGTTGGTGGCTCGTATCGCCGATGAAGATGTTGATGAGCTGATTCTGTGCACCAACCCGAATATCGAAGGTGAAGCAACAGCGATGTACTTGGCAAGACAGTTACAGCCACTCGGCCTCAAAGTCACCCGTATCGCTAGCGGATTACCGGTAGGCGGGGATCTCGAATACGCCGATGAACTGACCTTGGGTCGAGCCTTGGAGGGCCGGCGCGAGCTTCAGACTTGATCCCCAACTTCGATGGGAGGGCGGATGTCGGAGTGGGGAGCTACTCGGCACGGTGTGTCGCGGGCACGACCTAGACCAACCCATTAGCTTCCAACTCCGACATCCGGAAGAGTGGGGACTCTTTGCAATTATGTTACAAACATTTCGAGTTGGTTACAAATCACTTGTGGGAACGGCGACTAAGCAACCTCAATCAACAAAGCGTCCCCTTGGCCTCCACCCCCGCACAGAGCTGCAGCACCCAACCCCCCTCCTCGCCTGCGGAGTTCATTTAGCAAGGTGAGAGCCAATCGGCTTCCCGACATGCCAATGGGGTGACCAAGAGCAATGGCACCACCGTTCACGTTCACGACCTCGTCGCTTACCCCAAGATCTTCGGTCGCTGCCAACCCCACTGCTGCGAATGCCTCGTTGAGCTCAAAGAGAGATACATCGCCGACCTCGAACTCTGTTTTGGAAAGCGCCTGACGAATAGCCCTAGATGGCTGCGTCAACAACGAAGTACCCGGTCCCGACACCATGCCGTAACTCACCACGCGAGCCAGTACCTCGAGTTCGAGTTCTTCAGCTTTCGTCGCGGACACCATTACCAACGCACATCCGCCGTCCGAAATTTGGGAAGCGTTACCCGCGGTCACCGCACCCTCGGCTGCGAACGCAGGGCGAAGGTTTGCCAAGTTCGACAGAGACGTTCCAGGACGTATTCCCTCGTCAAGATCAACTAAGAGCGGCTCTTGGCCTCTTTGGGGCACCGAGACAGGCGATATCTCGACCTCCAGACGACCCTCTTTTTGAGCCGCCGCCGCCCGCTCATGTGATCGAGCTGAAAACTCATCCATGGCCGAACGCATGATTGAAGCCGCCGCAGCGTCTCTTTCGGTGCCATCACCCATGTGGCCGTCATCAAAAGCGCACCACAACCCGTCGTGAATCATTGCATCACGGACTTCTCCATGGCCCATTCTGAAACCACCGCGCCCTTCGGCGAGCAGATACGGGGCGTTGGTCATTGACTCCATCCCCCCAGCGACGACCACGTCGGCATCTCCGGCAGCGATCATCTGATCGGCCAGGTACACAGCGTTCAGTCCAGACAAACAAACTTTGTTGATCGTCAGAGCGGGAACATCCATAGGTATCCCAGCCCCTACGGCAGCTTGCCTAGCCGTGATTTGACCTTGACCGGCCTGAAGCACCTGTCCCATGACCACGTGATCGACTTGTTCTCCCACCAACCCAGCTCGATCCAACGCCGCTGAGATGGCGTGACTCCCTAATTCGGCGCCGGTCAAACTTGCTAGGCCCCCGTTGAAACGACCAATGGGTGTGCGTGCTCCCGCAACAATTACTGAGCCTGGCATGATCTCCCTTTTCGTCAGTGCTTTCGACTTCTAATCCCGTGAGTGTAGATTTCGTGGCCTGTCAGTGCTTGGCTGAATCAACCAGCCCTCGCGCAAAGTGACTAACCCTGTATTACCGGAGAGTAACTTGTCGTCCATGCAGCACATCCTTGAGGCCATACAAGCCGAAGCGTCCGGCGACGAGATCGCCGCACTCGAAATCCCAGAGAGCTACAGAGCTGCGTTCGTGAGACGCGACGAACAAGAAATGTTTGAGGGCCGCGAATCCACCGAAAAAGATCCGCGCGAATCAATACATATCGGTGAGGTACCTACCCCCGAACTGGCACCCGACGAGGTGTATCTCGCAGTCATGGCCAGCTCAATCAATTTCAACACAGTATGGACCTCGATCTTTGAGCCCCTCCCCACATTCGGCTTCTTAGATCGCCTTGGCCGCGAAAGCAGTTGGGGAGCACGTCACGCACTCGACCATCACGTCATAGGTTCAGACGCCTCCGGCGTGGTTCTGAAAGCCGGATCCGCTGTGCGCAACTGGAAGCCAGGCGACCGGGTCGCAGTCCACTGCAACTACGTCGACGACCAAGACCCGGCTGCCCATGAAGACTCAATGCTCGCCTCGAACCAGCGAATCTGGGGCTTTGAGAGCAACTTTGGAGGCCTCGCCGACCTCTCAATCGTGAAAGCAAATCAGTTAATGCCCAAACCGGATCATCTGACGTGGGAAGAATCAGCTGTCAATGCTCTTTGTGCGTCAACCTCTTACCGAATGCTCGTCGGCGACAACGCCGCCAGAATGAAACAAGGCGACAACGTCCTGGTTTGGGGAGCGTCAGGTGGGCTTGGCGGTTACGCATGCCAACTCGTCCTGAACGGTGGCGGCACACCGGTGGGCGTCGTGAGTTCGTCAGACAAGGTGGATCTGCTACACCAACTCGGGGTGGAACACGTGATCGACCGTCGCGAAGAAGCGTATGAATTCTGGGCGGACGAACACACCCAAGATGAACGAGAGTGGCGACGTTTAGGCAAGCAGGTACGCAACTTCATTGGAGACGACCCAGACATCGTGTTCGAACACCCCGGCCGTTCGACAATGGGTGCCTCCGTCTTCGTTACAAAAAGAGGCGGCAAGATCGTCACCTGCGCCGCAACCACCGGGTACATGATCGAATACGACAATCGACATCTGTGGATGCGTCTCAAGCAAATCGTTTCAAGTCACTTCGCCAACTACGCCGAGGCATGGGAAATGAACCAGCTCATTAGTAAGGGACGAATTCAACCGATCCTCTCCAAGACTTTTGACCTAGTCGGTACGGGCGAAGCCGCGTATCAGGTGCACCACAACCAGCACGAGGGCAAGCTAGGAGTGCTATGCCTGGCGCCAGAATCTGGCCTCGGAATAACCAACCCCGAAAAGCGCGAAGCTATTGGTGAGAACAAAATCACGTTGTTCCAACGCCACGCCGCATCACTTGAGAACACACCCGAGGGCTGACCATGATTCTTACCGAGATCGATCACGTTGCAATTGCCGTCCACGATCTCGAAGCTGCCATCGCATATTACGAACAAGCTTTCGGTGCACAAGTACATCACCGTGAAACTGTCGATAGCGACGGTGTAGAAGAGGCTTTACTAAAAGTCGCCGACAGCTATATCCAACTTACGGCTGCCACCCGTCCCGATTCACCCATCGCAAAACACCTCGAAAAAAGAGGTGAAGGACTTCACCACATTGGATACCGAGTAGACGACTGCCAAGCTGCAATGGAAGCAATGATTGCCGCAGGAGCGAGACCCATAGACCAAGCCCCCCGCCCAGGATCGCGAGGCACGACCGTCGCCTTCATCCATCCCAAAGGCAGCTTTGGCACCTTGATCGAACTGGTTGAGGAATAGAACCTACGGACTGAATGAAATGGCCGATCACCTCGACCACGAAATCGGAGTCGGCCCACACCCTCTTCCATGGCCCGAAGGTGACCACTACGACCCCGAACTCTTACGTGACGGCGATCGGCGCAACGTCTTGGACAGATACCGGTATTGGCATCGTGAAGCTATCGTCGCCGACCTTGATTCAAGACGGCACCCATTTCATGTGGCTATTGAGAACTGGCAACACGACCTCAACATCGGAACCGTCGTCCGCAACGCGAACGCTTTCTTAGCTTCGGCCGTTCACATCGTTGGTCAGCGCAAGTGGAATCGCCGCGGAGCGATGGTCACCGACCGCTACCAACACCTTGAGCACCACCAAACGGTGGAAGACTTCGTCGCATCGATGAGCGAGCGAGAGATCGCGGTCGTAGGCGTCGACAACCTCCCCGGGGCACAACCGATCGAAACCACCGCCCTCCCGCGAAAGTGCGTATTGGTGTTCGGCCAAGAGGGGCCTGGGCTTTCCCCCGAAGTACGCGAAACCGCTGAACTGGTGCTCTCCATCACCCAATTCGGCTCCACCCGATCAATCAACGCAGGAGTTGCCTCGGGAATAGCGATGCATTCCTGGATCCGCCAACACGCGATCTGATCACGAAACTTCACATTGGTCCTCAGAAGGCCCCCGAACGCAACTAGGGTCAGGGACGGTAATCGTCTCGGGAGGGGACGATGCCTTAAGAACTAAGGATGTGAATATGGCTCCGAAGTGGCGACATCTCCTCGCCCTATTGATGGTCTTCAGCCTTGTGACTGCTGCAGCATGTAGCAGTGAGGGCGGAGGCAAAATTTCTGGTGGCTACACGGTTGGGTTAGTCACCGACACCGGCAAGGTCGATGACAAAAGCTTTAACCAGTCGGCATGGGAAGGCGCCCAGACGGGTGCTGCGAATATTCCTGCCTCTGCTACTGCCAGCTACATTGAAACCGAAGAATCTAAGGACTACGCGAACAATATCCAGCTCTTCGTAGATGACGGAGCGAAGATCATTGTGACCGTCGGTTTCGGCTTGGGTGAAGCGACCATTGAAGCCGCCAAGGCGAACCCGGATGTGATGTTCATCGGTGTTGACCAGTGGCAGAACGAGGCCCTACCCAACCTTGCGGGGTTGATGTTCCCTGAGGCCGTGGCCGGATTTATGGCTGGGGCGCTCGCGGGTATGTTGACTGAAACCAACATTGTTGGAGCCGTCCTCGGAACCGACTTGGTCCCCCCGGTCGTGTTCTTCAAGGAAGGCTGGGAGAACGGTGCTCGTTACACCAACCCAGGCGTACAAACGATCTCCACGTATCACCCCGGAGGTCTCGACGTGGCCTTTGGTGACCCCGAATGGGGTGCCACCACAGCCCGTCAAGCTCTTGACCAAGGTGCCGACATCATCTTCGGAGCAGGAGGCGCCACCGGCAACGGAGCGCTCATCGAGGTAGCCGGCGAAGCTGGGGCTCTTTGTGTAGGTGTGGACTCAGATCAATGGTTCACAGTGCCCGAAGCCCATCCTTGCCTGGTGACCAGTGCGATGAAGCTCATCGACGTCGGAGTAGCGGAACTCATTGCCCAGGCCCATGCGGGAACTATGGAAGGTGGAAACTACTTCGGTGAAGTTGGTCTCGCCCCCCACCACGATTTCGACAGCATCGTGACCAGTGAAATGCGAGCCACCCTGAAGGAGATCATGGCAGGACTGGACGACGGTTCGATAAATCCAATGCCTTAATAGGAATATCGACTTGAATGGGGGCATCACCCACTGTGGGTGGTGCCCCCGAGTCGCGTCATGAGCCGTTCCATACTCCGCAGCGTTGCCGTTCCACTGGCTGCAGTTGTTCTTGGTCTCTTGATTGGGGCCGTCCTGATCATCTCCCAAGGCGCATCGCCTGTCACCGCATATTCCTCTCTCCTACAAGGTGGGTTGGGCGACGGCGATGCGCTGCTGCGGACTTTGCAGAAAGCCACCCCCTTGATTTTCGGAGGGCTTGCTGTCGCGTTCGCTTTTAAGGCGGGCTTATTCAACATCGGGGGCCAGGGCCAACTACTGGTAGGCGCAGTGTTTGCTGCCGGCGTCGGTTTCGGGATCGATGGACTACCAATGTTCATTCACCTGCCCGCTGCACTTATTGCTGGGGCGCTTGCTGGCGCCATATGGGGCGGCATTGCGGGGGCACTCAAGGCAACCACTGGCGCCCATGAAGTGATCGTCACGATCATGCTCAACTTCGTGGGCGGAAATCTCACCGACTGGCTCTCAGCTAATCCGTGGAAGGACAACTCAGGTAGCAACATCGTTGCTCGAACGCCATTAGTAGAAGATTCGGCCACAATCCCCACCCTCGGCTCGGTACCCGTCGGCTTTCTCTTAGCGGTTGTCACCGCTGCAAGTTGTTGGCTCATCCTCGAAAGAACCACCTTCGGATTCGAGGTTCGCAGCGTTGGACACAACAGAAATGCTGCGCACTATGCGGGCATCAGGGTGGGATGGATCATGGCCTCCACCATGGCAGTCGCAGGCGTGCTTGCCGGATTAGGTGGCGCCGTCGAGAGCCTCGGCGTCGACGGTCGATTCGAGGCCGGAGTGAACGTCGGCCTCGGTTTTGAAGGCATCACCATAGCCCTCTTGGCTCGAGCGAACGCTCTCGGCGTCATACCCGCAGCACTCCTTGTGGGACTGATGGAAGCCGGCGCGGCGCGAATGCAGTTCAAAGCAGGAGTCGCGCCCGAACTTATTGACGTCATACAGGCACTCATACTCTTCTTCGTCGCCGCACCGGTGATTATTCGATGGCTTCTCCGCATGCGCCAAGGCGACTCAGAACAGCTCCGACTTGGCGCGGGTTGGGGTAGAACATGAAACCCCGCCAACGACAACTGCTCTGGATCGCCGCGGCGGTAATCATTGCCCTCGCCTGGGGTTTCTACTCAGCCAATGGCCCGCAAACCACAGCGGTGCTTGCCGGAACGGTCCGGGCCGCCACGCTTTTAGCTCTAGGTGCGATGTGTGGCATGATCGGCGAACGTTCCGGAATAGTGAATATCGGTATTGAGGGCCAGTTCCTCATGTCAGCGTTCTTCGCATTCACCGTTACCTCGATCACTGGGTCGCTGTTCATGGGAGCCCTCGCGGGTATAGCGACCGGACTTACGATGGGATGGCTATTAGCAGCGATGGCCGTTGGTCTTAAAGTGGACCAAATCATCGCTGGCACAGTGTTAAACATCGCTGCACTGGGGCTCACATCGTTCTTTTACGACCGCAGTCGGTCACTCGGTGTCAGCAAATACACAAATATCGATCTTGGACCGCTTGCGGACCTGCCACTCGTCGGAACGGTGTTCTTTAGCCGACCACCGATCACCTACCTCACAATGGCTTTGCTCGTAATAGTTCACGTAGCGCTGTTCCGATCGGTGTGGGGAATGCGAACTCGCGCGATCGGAGAACACCCCGGAGCGGCGGACACTGTAGGAATCGACGTGTTGCGGCTGCGATACCTCAATGTCACTTTGGCTGGCGGATTCGCAGGCCTAGGAGGTTCCTATCTCGCCCTGGAAGCAGTAGGCACGTTCAGCCGTGCCATGTCAGGAGGTCGGGGATTTCTGGCTCTCGCAGTGATGATTTTCGGGCGACGCACCCCATTCGGTGCCTACGCCGCAGCGCTCTTTTTTGGATTCACCACCGCTCTGCAAAATCAGTTCCAGTTGAACAGCACCTTCGATATCCCACCACAATTCGTTGGCATGTTGCCCTTCGTCGTAACGATCGTTGTTGTTGCCCTCAGCGGCCTGATGGGGTCTATGAGAGACCCAGCGGCGCTCGGACAAACCTACGAGAAAGGCTGAACGTGACAGATCTTCTCCTCGCCGCGCGAAACGTAACCAAACAGTTCCCCGGCGTTCTCGCCAACGACGACGTATCCGTTGAACTGCGGCCTGGCCGGATCCTGGCTCTCTTGGGCGAAAACGGAGCAGGCAAGAGCACCCTTGTAAACATCTTATTCGGGATGTACCGACCTGACGGGGGCGAGATCATCATCAAGGACGAAGTCGTCGACTTGCAAGGGCCAGACGATGCCATTTCCCGGGGCATCGGCATGGTACACCAGCACTTTCAGTTGGTACCTCCGATGCGTGTGGTGGAGAACATCGTCCTGGGCGCCGAACCAGCAAGGCGAGGCTTGGTTGACCTTGACGAAGCTCGAACCCGTGTCATCGAACTTTCGGAAAGGTACGGACTGGAAATCGACCCAGATGCCTTGGTCGAAGATCTCCCCGTCGGTATGCAACAGAGGGTCGAGATACTAAAGGCTCTCTACCGCAACGCGGATGTTCTGATTCTGGATGAACCGACCGGGGTTCTGACTCCACAAGAGGCAGACCATTTGTTGGGTGTTCTACGAGGTTTAACTGAGACTGGCGTGGGTATCGTCTTCATCACCCACAAACTGCGAGAAGTTCTTGCGATAGCTGACGACATCGTGGTGTTGCGCGGAGGCCGCGTGGTTGGAACCACGACACCAGACCAGGCCACCGAAAGCGGACTCGCTGAAATGATGGTTGGGCGCAGCGTCGTGCTTCGCGTTGAAAAAGCAGTTGCGCAGCCAGGTGATGTCGTGCTTCAAGTCGACAACTTGAAGGTCAATGACAATCGAGGCCACGTTGCCGTCGACGGCGTAAATCTCAGGGTGCGAGCTGGTGAGATATTAGGAGTAGCCGGGGTGGAAGGAAATGGTCAACGAGAATTGGTTGAGGCGATAACCGGCCTACGGCACACGTTGACCGGAGAAATAACCATAAGCGGCAAATCGCTAGCGAATGGTTCGACGCGACAGGTCGCCCAAACCGGTGTCGGACACATCCCCGAAGACCGCGAAAAGCACGGCATAATCGCTGTCTACTCACTTGCCGAAAACTCGGTTCTCAACCGCTACTACCGCGAACCCTTCTCAACTCGGGGCATCATGCACCGAGAAGCTATTCACGACCACGCCGAAGCTGTGATCGACGAATTTGATGTTCGTACCCCCAACGCCACCGTGACCGCTTCAAGTCTCAGCGGGGGCAACAAACAGAAGTTCATCGTTGGCCGCGAATTCAGCGAAGACATTGAGCTATTGGTGGCTGCTCAACCAACTCGAGGAATCGATATTGGTGCGATTGAATTCATTCACCGTCGCATCATCGAACAACGCGACAAAGGCACAGCGGTGTTACTGGTATCGGCCGAACTCGACGAAATTCTTGGCCTTGCCGATCGTATAGCGGTCCTATACGACGGCAAACTCATGGATGTACTTGACGCAAACGTCGCCAATCGCGAGCGGGTCGGCCTACTGATGGCCGGCATCACCGACTAGCTCAAGTATCGATCAAATTACGCGGTCACTACCACCGTCGATGGGGACTTGGGCACCAGTTATCCGACTGAACGAATGACTGCACATTGTTGCCACCAACTCGCCGATGTCGCGACTCGTGATTTCTCTCCCCAAAAGGTTGCGTTGCTTGTACTCCTCGATACTCACTCCGTAATTTGCTGCTCTTTCCCCAATGAGGTCCTCAGACCACAGGCCCGTGTCGAACACACCATCAGGGTGAATCGTGTTTACGACGATCCCGTCGTCGGCCCATTCGAGGGCAGCGACCCGGCCCAATTGAGTCATTGCCGCCTTCGAGGTGCTGTATGCAGCAGCACCCTTCCCAGGCGCCAAAACATTTTTCGAGCCCACTAACAAGACGCGACCGCCATTAGGCGCGACCTGCAAGAAGGGATGAGTAGCACGAAGCAAATTAGTCACTCCGGTCAGATTTACCGCCAACGTCTGATCCCAGTCGCCTTGGACGAGGTTGGCGATGCGATCAGACGCCCCGAAGATGCCAGCCGCGGCGACCACCATGTCGATTCCTCCGAACCGTTGAACCCCGACGTCCACGGCAGTCCTCAACGCGGCCGGGTCGGTGACATCAGCCACTAGTTCGCAAAACGACGAGTTCTCTTCTTGGTCACTATCAAAGGGCTTGATGTCGATGCCGATGACAGCGGCTCCTTGACCAAGCAGCGCCTGCGCGCAAGCGCGACCAATACCCGACGAGGACCCTGAGACCAACGCGACCTCTCCGGACATCAACGGCTTCGACCCGGACTTGGTCAGTTTCGCTTGCTCGAGTTCCCAATATTCAACTTCAAAAAGCTCTGACTCGGAAAGAGCGACAAAACCTCCTAACCCTTCAGATGCCTCGATCACATCGATTGTGTGCAAGTAAATATCTGACGCGATTTTGCAATCAGAAACCCGCTTACCCGCGGTCAGAAGCCCTAACTGTGGGTCGAGTACGACTCGCGGAGCCGGATCGAGCTCCTGAACAGTGGGAAATCGGACCCGGTTGCGCTCAAAATACTTGTGATACTCCGCGACGAACCTCGAGACGTCTCGACCAACTAACGGAAACTGCTTAGTTCTGATGATGTGATCCGGAGTGGCGGGCCCGCGACAAGCGATCTCTTGGGCGTCTTTCCTGGCAGCGAACGCGTTAGAACGGACGTTGGATGTTCGGGCTAGAAGCAGTGGGGAACCAGCAACAGCGGAAAGCTCGTTGCGAAGGATCGCCTGATCCATAGTCGAGCCACCCATCGTGAGAGGTTCGGCAAACGCCGCTGAAGCCGTGATATCCACTCCGGCAACCGACTGCAGATACTCCTCCGCCTGAGTGATTATCTCAATCATCTTCGAGTATGCCTGTTCAGTGGTGTCCCCAAATGTGAAGACGCCGTGGTTCATGAGCATCATCGCGGTCGTTTGATCATTGGCTTGCCGATCGAACTCGCGAGCACAGACCTTTGCCAGATCAAACCCCGGCATCACATAAGGCACCACCACAACGTTGTCCCCCCACAATTCGCGGACTCGTTCCTCGCCATTAGTCGTATTGGTGAGAGCCAAAGCCGCGTCAGCGTGTGTGTGTTGCACTGCTGCAAATGGGAGAGAGGCGTGCAAGATCGCCTCAACGGAGGGATTTGGTGCAGAAGCATCAAGCAAGTTGAGCCTCAACTGGTTCACCATCTCGGTATCAGACAAAGATGGCAGGTCAGCCAACCGCTTCACTGAATCAAGGCGAAGCGGGGCGAACCCTTCCGGTTCAATCGTCGCCAGATCCCAGCCGCTGCCTTTCACATACAAAATCTCAAGTTGGTCTCCGTGAATGTCAACTCCTTGAGTTTTGACGGAAGTGTTCCCCCCACCGTGCAAAACCAGAGCCGTTTCGGCCCCCAACAGTCTCGACCCGTAAACACACTCGTTGAGGGCCCCCGAAAATTTTGATGCTTCTCTTCCGTCCCATCGATTTTTCATTGGGATGCTCCAACTCGTAAAAGGGCGTCAGCTATTGAGTCTTGGAAAGGGGCTCGCAGGACACCGACCTCGGTGATGATTGCCGTTATGAGACGTTCAGGCGTGACGTCGAACGCCGGGTTGGTAATGGCCACGCCCTCGGGGGTCACTCGCTTTCCCCGAACCTCATGGACCTCAATTGCGTCGCGTTGTTCTATTTCTATCTGAACCCCGCTGGGCAGCGCAGGGTCGATCGTGGATGTAGGCGCAGCCACATAGAAAGGGATCGCCGCCTCTCTTGCCGCTAACGCGTGAGCGACCGTTCCGATCTTGTTGGCAGTGTCACCGTTTGCTGCAATTCGATCAGCTCCGACGATGTATGCATCAACTTGACCCGACAACACCGTTGACGCCATCGCGGCATCCGGAAGAACAGTCACATCGATACCGGCGTCATGAAGTTCCCAGGCGGTGAGGCGGGCTCCCTGGAGAAGAGGCCGAGTCTCAGAAGCCAGAACACGAAGTGGTTCACCGGCTTCCGCCTTCGCGTACATCGGTGCTAAAGCTGTACCTATTCCCGCTGTCGCCAAACGCCCTGCATTGCAGTGAGTTCCGATAGTGGTCGCGTTTCGCAACAGCTCGTGACCCAAACGCCCAATTTCTCTGCAAGCTGCAGCATCTTCTTCGGCCACTCTATGAGCTTCCATAAGTAGAGCTGATCGCACATCGTCGAGGGTTTCACTCGAAGACAGAGCGTGATCTATCACCCGATCAACCGCCCAACGAAGGTTGACCGCAGTCGGGCGGGCGTCACCGATGAAGGTCCGTAACTGTTCAAGAGCCGTAGCGGCCTCTCGCAGGGTCGAAGGCGCATGTTCATCCAACCCCACCACCAACGCCAACGCGCCGAATGCTCCCAGTGCGGGCGCGCCACGAATAGCCAGGCGGTTAATCGCGTCAACTGCAGCCGCGGCGGACCGGACCTCAATGATGTCCACCTGTTCGGGTAATAACGTCTGATCAATGATGCGGATGTGATCTCCGGCCCACTCAAGCGGCGGTGTGAGATTTCTCATGAAAGTGTTCCGTACAGGCGATCGCCAGCGTCCCCAAGTCCCGGCGTTATGTATCCGAGTTCGTTTAGGCCTTCGTCAAGCGCTGCGGCCACTACACGAACTTTCGGATGATATTTCGTGACACGTTCGACCCCTTCGGGCGCTGCAACGACGCACATCAACGTGATGCTTTCGGGGTCTTCGGCAGCCACGCGGTCGAGGGCCGCGACTGCACTGTGCCCCGTGGCCAACATGGGATCAACAACTAGAACATGACGATCAGCCAGAGTCGGGAGATTGACTAGGTATTCGGCGGCCTCGAACGTTTCGTGGTCTCGAACCAGTCCAATGAACCCCACATTTGCGTCAGACAAAATCCGTAACACTCCATCAAGTAATCCGTTGCCCGCCCGCAGCACCGAGACCACCACGGGAGTACCACCTTGTAATTCTCGCCCGGTTGTTTCAACCAATGGAGTCTCGATGGTTACAAGACGAGTTGGAAGTTCGGCGGTGGCAGGACCGACCAGCAATTGGCCGATCTGTCCGAGAAGTCGCCTAAATTCTTCGGTTCCGGTTCCATCTGATCGAAGACGATCAGTCCACGCAGCTACAACGGGATGATCTACGAGAGTAAACACGGCCCCACAGTAGAAGCAGGCGCGGCGTTATGCCTCACGGCTGACATGCTGTAGCCACCAAGGAGGCTCTAGTGATTGTTGTCGGCGATGAAGTACGAGCAGCAATATCTGTGAAAAAGGCTGTCGTTGCTTTGGAGTCAACAATCTTTTCGACTCTGGGTCTGCCAGCCCCGGCGAATTCAGAAGCCTTGGCTAGGTGCACCAAGGCTGTCCGTGAAGCGGGCGCCGTTCCCGCTCTCACAGCTGTTGTCGATGGCGTCATCTGGGCAGGACTCCCAGATGAAATGCAGGAACTCGTTCTGAACGCTTCGATCAAGGTGGCAGCACGGGATCTTGGGGTAGCGAGTGCGCGTCGAGCCTCTGTCGGAGTAACGACAGTGTCGGCGAGCGTTGTCATTGCCGACCAAGTTGGTATCGAGGTGTTCGCTACCGGCGGCATCGGCGGAGTCCACCGCGACGCTGAAATCACGGGAGATATCTCTGCTGACTTAGATGCGATCGCGCACCACGGAGTCACCGTTGTCAGCGCAGGCGCTAAGGCGTTTTTAGATCTGCCCCGCACATTGGAGTACCTAGAAACTCGCTCAGTCCCGGTGATCGGCTGGCGTACGGATCACTTCCCTGCCTTCTATACCCAAAGTTCGGGGCTAGACGTTCCTTATCGTGTCGACGACGCGAAATCAGTGGCGCGCATTCACGTCGCGCGACGCGAACTCGGACAAGGTGGCACACTCCTTGCTGTGCCGATCCCAACTCATGCGGAACTTGATGGGCAACGAATAGCGGAAGCGATCGAAGAAGGCCTACGCCAAGTTGGTGGTCGACAACTTTTAGGACCTCAGGTGACGCCAGCTGTTCTTGCCGAAATAGAGAAAGCAACTGGCGGCGAGAGCGTCGACGCCAACCTTGCACTCGCAGAAAACAATGCCGAAGTTGCGGCGAAGGTTGCCGTCGAGATAGCTCAACTGTGAACGGTTTCGAACTACTGGTCGTAGGCCTAGCAGTGGTCCTAGGGGCCTTAGTCAAAGGGGTGACCGGCCTCGGTTTGCCCCTCACAGCGGTGCCAGTGATCGCGTTCTTTGTCGGCGTCGAAGATGCTGTAGTGATAATGGCCGCGCCCACAGCGATGAGCAACGCGATGTTGGTTCGAGAACATCGACGCGAACTTCGGTTTGCTGAACACCTACCGCTGTTCGCGGGGCTTGGGGCTGTGGGGGCCGTCGCGGGAGCGTGGGCGCTTCCTCGAATCAATGAACGCATACTCCTGTTGGCGCTTTCGGTGTTGTTAGGCGCGTTTCTCGCATGGAGATTCTCATCTGCGTCACCTAGATGGTCGCCAAATGTGCAGCGATGGGGGAGGGCGCCCGTGGCGTTGACCTGCGGCGTGGCCCAAGGAGCAATTGGTATCTCCGGCCCTCTTGTTGCTGCTTGGTTCCAAGGGCTCGGCGTGTCCCGCCAGCGGTTTGTCGTCTCCAACACCTCAATATTCTTGTTAACAGGGTTAACGCAGATAGCGACCTTGTCTGTCACTGGCCAGTGGTCGACACAACGACTATGGGGAGCGGCCTTAGCCGCAGCTGTGGTCGCCACGGCCCTGCCCTTTGGAATCGTCATTGGACGTCGCCTCGACCCAGCGCGGTTTGAAGCCTTGGTGAGTGCGGTCATCGCTGTGTGCACGGTAAGTCTTCTCGTTCGAGCCTTCTAAGAGGGCGATAGCGTCTTTGTTGTGAACCGTCTTGTCGCTCTTTGCCTGCCAGGAGGACCGTCCTATGTGGATGTAATTCGGCGTATCTGGGACGAAGGCGACGCGGTGTTCCCAGTGGATCAAAGACTCCCCAAGGCATCTCAAGCGGACCTGATCGAGCACATGGCGGCGTCAGCGATCGTCGACTCCGGCGGCGAAGCTTCGATCGCGGGACGACCAGTTGAAACGGGAGATGCCCTGGTGGTTGCCACGAGCGGAAGTACGGGGTTACCGAAGGGAGTTGTGCTTACCCATGATGCTCTCGCCGCCAACGCCCAAGCTACAAACTCCTTTCTCGGCGTCGAGTCCGCTAGCGACAAATGGTTGGCCTGTCTGCCTCTCAGTCACGTGGGAGGATTTTCTGTTGTCGTCCGCGCCCTTCATTCCGATGTGGCTCTCGAAGTGCATGACGGATTCGACGCCGGTCAAGTAAGTCAAGCTGCGCGCAACGGGGCAACACTCGTATCGCTCGTACCCACCGCAATGAATCGGATCGACACCGCCGATTTCAGAAAAGTCCTGGTCGGTGGCTCGTCTGTTCCTTCGGTCCGCCCTTCCAATGTCGTCGCGACCTACGGAATGACCGAAACCGGTAGCGGCGTGGTCTATGACCGACGACCGCTTGACGGGGTCGAACTTCGCGTCGAACAGGGAGAAATACAGCTTCGATGCCCGATGCTCCTTAGGTGCTACAGGGATGGAACCGACCCGCGAACCGACGACGGTTGGTTTCCCTCCGGTGATGCGGGGAGCGTAGATAGCGATGGTCTACTCACAGTCCATGGACGCAAAGGCGACATGATCATCACGGGAGGTGAGAATGTTTGGCCGGTCGCTGTTGAACGATTACTTGAACACGTGTCAGGCGTCGCAGAGTGCGCCGTCGTCGGACGACCAGACCCTGAATGGGGTCAGATTGTCACAGCGGTCGTCGTACCTTTAGCAAATCCCCCGACCTTAGAAGAGCTCCGCGAGCAGGTGAAGGCGTCGCTCCCGGGGTACTGCGCCCCCCGCAGTGTTGAACTAGTAGACCAGCTCCCGCGAACATCACTAGGAAAGTTGCAGCGACACCGTCTGTGAGAGTGATACTTCGGTGGGGCTTCCCTAAGGACGGGAAATACGTCCACTAATTGGCCTGACGTCCTCTGGGAACTCTTCCACGAAGAGAGCTGCTGTGCCGAGCCCGTGAATCTCGTGCGGGGCAACCTCGAGGGCGAGATCTCTAGCCGCTCTCAATGCAATCGGCCCATCCAAGAACGATGAAATGAGAACACGCACATTGTGTTCCTTGGCTAGAGAAGCGAGTCGGCGAGTCGACTTAGGGCCTCCCAAGACCGACGGTTTTAGAACGAATGTTTGAGCGGCTCCGAGCTCCAAGATGCGTTCCGTTTCCCGAGGGCTGTTGAGATGTTCATCAGCCCCAACCTCGACGCCAGTGTCCGTGACTATTTTCCGCCAGTCAGTCGGGTCGGGAGTGGGTTCTTCTATGAGCTCGATGTCGTCTCCGGAAACGGCACTGAGCACATCCAACGCTTCCTTGGACGACCAGCCACCGTTGGCGTCTAGTCGAAGAAGTGTCCGCCCACGGGTAACTGCCGCCGCAATCCGGATTCTTTGGATATCGCTGTCGGTATCGGTTGCCGCGACCTTCAGCTTTACCGCTGGGTATCCGGATGCGATTGCCTCAATGACTTGGGTTTCGACGTCTCCAACAGCGGCCGCCCCCACCAAGGCTTGTACCGCGATGGAAGCGGAAGGCAAAGAAACGCCTGTTTTTGCGAGTTCAAGGGATTCCAAAGCAGTTGCTGCTCCGCTAAGCGCGGTGGGAGAAACGGGCAACTTCCCTGGATCCTGAACCCACCTTTCGAGGGCGACCTCAGCCTCTTCGAAAGACTCAAGACCGAAACCGTGGAGGGGCGCGGCCTCGCCCCAACCACAGAATTGTCCCTCGGTCACAGATATTTCGATGACGTGCCGTTCGGTCGTGTTGCCGTGAGCGGTGATCAGAGCGTTCCTAAGATGCAGGACCCGTTTGTGCAGAGTTATGAACATTTGAAATGCTCGCTGATGGCTGCCGCCGTTGCGTCGGGTTGCTCCAGATGAGTTGCGTGGCCTGATCCGCTAATTACCTGACAGGTTCCCCGCGGCAACGCTGCTGCCATTTCTTTAGCGATGTTTCGAAACTTTCGATCCTCTTCTCCAACGATGAGAAGTATTGGTAGATCGAGATCCTTGAGCTTGTCATGCAGTGGCGACATTGCTCCGGCGCCAGAGCCCCGAAGGCTATTTGCCAGGCCCAGCGGGTGACTAGAACGTCGCTGCGCCAGAGACCTAGCCCATTGCTCGGCTGTCAGCCGTTGCCGGAGACTTCTCCACATCGGCAGATTCACCCAGCTATCGACGAAGCTTCTGATTCCTTCTTGGGGAATCGAATCTGCGAGATCGCGATCGCTGTTCAGGCGTCGAAGGCGCTCGCCGGCGTCCGCGATTCCAGGGCTTGCACCAATTAGAGCCAGAGAACTGGTGATCGTGGGGTGATGTGCTGCGAAGGTGAGAGCTATACGCCCACCGAGTGAGTAACCAACGATGCGAACTTGAGGGACGTCAAGTTGGATTAGCAGGGCGGCGAGTTGCTTTGAGACGCTCGCCGGTGAATATGGAGTCACCGACGATGGTGACTCGCTTCGGCCGTGACCAATTAAGTCCGGAACAATTTTCCGACCGGTCAGTCGTTTCGTCAATGGCTCCATCGCTGAAGCCGAACCCGTAAAGCCATGGAGGATCAATAGAGGATCTCCGTTGCCGAAGATGCTTACGTCCAACTCAACCCCAGCACAATCCACCCTCATTTCATCGCAACCGAGTTTCGATGGCTTGGCGAATACGGCGATGCTGATCTCGATCAAGGTCAGGGTCAACGCGGATACTGATGATACGCAAACCGTCGTGTTCTTCTAAGCAACTACCCAACGCTCGCAGGTCCGATACCTGGATGTGTTCGACTCCGAGAGCTTCTACAACTTCAGCGATATCCAGACCTTGAGGTGTCCTAAAGAGCATGTTGAAGAGATCGGCATCGACGAGTTCGGAAATGGGTAGATAGTCAAAGATGGCCCCCCCTTGGTTTTCGATCACGATGACCGTCAAAGTAACTTCGTCGCTGGCTGCGGCGACCAGACCTCCAAGGTCGTGCTGAAAGGCCAAATCTCCGATGAGAAGGGTCGTCGGACGTCCCGATGCTGCTGCTCCTGCCGCACTTGAGATCATCCCGTCAATTCCACTTGCGCCCCGATTACCGTGTATGGCTAGGTCATCGGATCGAGATTCGAAGAAGCTGTCGACGTCGCGAACTGGCATCGAATTTGAGACATAGAGCAACTGTTCACCAGGCAGCGTGCGCCCTAATTCGCGAGCAATGGCAGGCTGCAGTAGTGCTTCGCTGTCAAGAATCTCATCGATGACAGCGCCCGCTTCTCTATCGGCGCTCGTCCATCGCCGTCCCCAATCGGGCTCACACATCGACGGGGCAATGACATCGGAGATCGCTTGAAGCCCCTCGGGTCCCGCGGAGATCATCTCTGTAATTGTGAAACTGGGGTCAGTCCAACTACTTGACGGATCAAACATGATCATGGGAGCTCGATGATTTTCCATCCACAAACGGAGAGGTTTACAAGTGGGAGGGCCTCCCAATCGGACAACTATTTCGGGCACTGTGTCGTGGGCCCATGTAGAGCCAAGAAGATGATCATGATGGTTGATCACGGCAACGTCGTCCGCTTTGACTCGCAACTGAGAAAGGGGTTCCGCGAGTAACGGGAAGCCGGTCTTCTTGCAGAAGTCTTGGACGGCGTGCTTCCATCGGTCCCCAGCCGCCATGGGTCCGGCAACGACGACGCCTCGAGGTGTGGACTCGAAATTGGCTGCCAGACGGGCGACAGCATCGGAATTAAGGGTGAGTGTGGGCGTTGCGATCGTCAGTGGCTTCAGGGGGTGCGTCCACGAAGCGTCGCCGCGAGGTTCAAGTGGTTCTCGGAATGGCCAGTCCAGATGTACCGGTCCGGGGTGTAACCCGGTCGAAGTTTGAACGGCTCTCGCTGCGGTTCGTTGGAACCAGTTCGGTGACGATTCACTCGCGATGGGTAACTCGGCGAACCATCGGACATTGCTGCCATAGATCTTGGTTTGGTCGATGGTTTGTCCGGCACCCCATCCTCTTAGCTCAGGAGGACGGTTAGCTGTTACGACAATCAACGGAGTCTCCGACCAATGAGCCTCAATAATCGCTGGCAGGTAATTTGCTGCCGCGGTGCCCGAAGTGCACACGAGCGCGACCGGTCTGCCCGACGACTTGGCAAGCCCTAACGCGAAGAAAGCAGCGGACCGCTCATCAAGGCGAATCCAATTTCGTAACTCGGGTGTGGCCGCCAGCGTAAGTGCCAACGGCGTTGATCTTGAACCGGGTGAGATGACGGAATGCTGAACGCCTTGGGCCGCCAGTTCTGTTGCGAAAGCTGCGCAGGCGGCATACACCGCGTCGGTCGTCATTGGCTTAAGGGGTTAAGTCGAGGGCGCCAAGGACAGCTTCAAATTTTGTTGCGGTTTCAGCGAGTTCGTGGTGGGGTTCGGCACCGTCCACGATTCCACCTCCCGCGAACAGAGTGAGGGAGTGCTCATCAAGAAGGGCCGATCTGAGGGCAACTCGGAATTGGCCGTGGCCTTGGAGCGTCATCCAGCCGACAGGTGCTGCGTACCAACCTCGGTCCATTGATTCGTTTTGATCGATCCAATCTTGAGCACGCTGCCTAGGTAAACCCGCTACGGCTGGCGTTGGGTGCAAAGCGCATACCAGATCGAGAATATGAGTGCCGTGAGGAACCGTTCCCGCAATCGGCGTGTGTAGATGTTGAATACGTCGAAGCTTCATCACGCCTGTTGAGGCAGGAGGGTCCAAGGCAACTCCGGCAGCGGTCAGTGCCTCAGTAATGTCGCTCACGACGACCTCGTGTTCGTGGCGTTCTTTGGGACTTGAAAGCAACTCCGCGCGAAAGCGGGCATCAGCACCAGGGTGCTCGTGGCGAGGACGCGAACCGGCTAAAGCTGTGGTCTCTACTCGGTTCTCATCGGCATTGACCAGTTTCTCGGGGCTGGCGCCGAGAAAAATTTGAGTTCCGTGTGCGATCGCGAAGGTTGCGCAGGAAGGGTGTCTGACTTTCAAGCGCTCTAAGACCGCCGCTGGGTTGAGCCGAGCCGGAACCGATAGTGAACGAGCCGTCACCACTTTCGTCATTTCTTGATTGTTAACTAGGGCGAGTGCACGTGAGACCAGGCCCAGGTACTCAGCATCGTCTCGGTGGTTGACCTCGTCTACCCATCCGAGGCTGTTATCGAAGCTCAGTGTGAAGGTTGGGAGGTTTACGCCGTCGACATGAGTGAGCCAAGTTGAGCCCTTTGACCGCACCACGAATATCTCAGGCAACACCAATTCACCACCCCCAAAAACTGTCCAGTCGGGGTGACGTTCAATATCTCGGTCACTAAACGCGAAGCCTCCAACGAGCACTCCGGAGGAAAATTCGGGGCCCGAATCGCCGGTGATTTGGAGATTTAGGGTGTCCAAAGCTTCACGTACGGATGCGAATCGTCCCTGACGCTCTTCGGCCCTAAAGGTTCGTGCCGCGCCCAGGGCGGCAAACTCGAAATCTTCCTCAGGTGCAGCCCAATAAGCTTTTTGAAAGTGATTTGAATTAGCCCATAGCGCCAACGGATCGACAGAACCATTGAGGCGTCTCCGCACGAGAGTCAAGGTTTTCGTTGCGGCCAAGGTGTTCACGTCTCAACGTCCTCAGTGAGGAGGTGGCGAGTCGCCTGTTCGATCAACGTTTGTCGAAAATGTTGAGCCACTAGTTCAGTTACGACGGGGATGATGTTCTCAACGGTTTGCGCTTGCGACAAGTCTTCCTTGCCGGCGAGTTGATCGGCTAACAGCGCCACAGCGTCTTTAGCGATGCCCTCGACATGATCGGCATGACGCACCGCGAGTTGAACGAGCCGGTCGAAAGGTACGCCGGCCTCAAGTAGCCCAACTCCTGCCTTGAGCATTGAGAGCGTTTCGATTCCGAAGGTGTCGCCACCTGTTCTAGTGGGACGAATGAGGCCTGCATCAATTGCCAGGTCGACAATGTCCGCGTCGACTCCGGAGGTCTCTACGAGTTCGGCGAAGGTGAGTGATTCACTGGCGCTGTTGAGAGAATCCAAGAGAGGGTGCGAGGCGGATTCGGTGAGGCGCTGAATTTGGGCCAAACTGAATCCGTCGTGAGAGAGTTGCCGAACCTCGGCGAGCCGAGAAGCGTGAGACTTGTCATAGACGGCGACCCGTCCTTGCCGCGAGGGCGGATGCAATACACCAATTTTTTGGTAATAGCGGATGGTGTCAACGCTCAGTTCTGCATCCCCAGCTAACTGCTCAACGCGCATACCCCTATTCTAGGAGTAATTACTCCAAGAGTCATTACTCCTACTATCTGTGGGCAGCCTCTAGTTGATTTGCTTCTCCATACCCTCCCAATAGGGCGCACGAAGCTTGAATTTTTGAAGCTTTCCGGTAGCGGTTCGTGCTAGTTCCTCACGGAGTTCGACTGAAGTCGGGCACTTGTAGTGCGCCATTTTCTCTCGGCAATAATCGATCAGCTCCTGTTCGGTGACAGATTGATCTTCACCCAATACCACTAGAGCCTTGACCGTTTCTCCCCACTTTTCATGAGGCACTCCGATCACTGCGACTTCGGATATTGCGGAATGGCTGAAGATCACGTCTTCAACTTCGATGGAGGAGACGTTTTCGCCGCCCGAAATAATCACGTCCTTTTTCCGGTCCGAAATCGTGACGTGATGCTCGTCATCCATGGTTCCACCGTCGCCCGTGTGAAACCAGCCGTCAACGATGGCTTCTGCAGTCGCTTCGGGTTGTTCCCAATACCCCTCAAGCACCACATTTGAGCGAGCCAAGATTTCGCCTTGCTGGTCGACCTCGATCTTTACTCCTACCGCGGGAGCCCCCGCACGGCTCAACTTCCGAGCCTTCTCTTCGGAGCCAAAGTCATCCCATTCTGAACGGCACCGGTTCATTGTCAGGAGAGGTGAGGTTTCGGTAAGACCGTAAATTTGGATGAATTCCCAACCCAGTTCCTCTTCGGTACGAGCGATGGTTTGAGTAGGGGGTGGCGCACCCGCAACCACTATTCGCACTCGGCCTTTTCCCGGAATCTCGCCTTCCCAGTCTTGAGCTGCTTCTAACACTGCCGCCACCACCGCGGGAGCCCCACACATGTAGGTGATGTCGTGTTCTTCGACGCGGCGAAGAATTTCATCGCCGCGCACTTCTCGAAGCACTACGTGCTTGCCGCCCATTCCCGTCACGGCGTAGGGCATACCCCAGCCATTGCAATGGAACATTGGGAGGGTGTGAAGATAGTTGTCTCTATCGCTTACTCCGGCGTGCCAACCGAAAGTGGTCGCATTCACCCACAATGCCCTATGAGTTTGCTGCACACCCTTAGGTCGGGCGGTCGTTCCGGACGTGTAGTTAATCGTCGCTGTGGCGTCCTCATCTGGAGTCCAAACCTGAGGCTCGCCTCCGGCTAAGTACATCTGATCGTCGCTGTCTGTGCCCATTACAACAAAGCGGTCAACCTCGATGTCCTTGCAGGTGTCCTCAAGCGAAGGATCTACGAGCAACATTGAGGCCCCGCAGTGGTCAACGATGTAGGAAATCTCGTCGTGGCTGAGCCGGAAGTTGATTGGCACAAATACACGGCCGTACCCTGAAACACCCCAAAAAGAAGTCATGAGGCGGCCGCTATTTTGGGACACCATGGCCACCCGTTCGCCTACTCCTATACCCAAGTCGTCTAGCTTTGCGGCCTGCTCGCGTACTTTTACTCCGAACTGGCCCCAGGTCAGCTCACCTAACCCGCCGCCGGGGGTATCAGGTTCGTCGACAAGGGCTATTCGGTCCGAATAGACGTTCTCGGCTCGATACAGAAAATCGGAGATCGTAAAAGGCACCTTCATGATGTGTTCCCTCGGTCTAGTGCTCGATGTTGAGGCCAACAGTAGACCGGTAAGGTCGATGCAAGTCCAATGAGATGACTCAAATGCCAATCGAAGTTCACCTAATCGACGGAACGTATGAGTTATTCCGACACTTTTTTGCGGTCCCATCCCGTCGAACTGCCGATGGACAAGAAGTCGGCGCTCTTCGCGGGGTTCTTGGGAATGTTATTGGTCTATTGGAACGGGGCGTTACTCACCTGGCGGTTGCTACCGATCATGTCATCCCATCTTTTCGAAACGATCTGTGGCCGGGATACAAGGATGGTTCCGACACCGATCCTGAAATAACCCAACAATTCGAACCCCTTGAAGAAGCCCTAGTAGCGCTCGGGGTTGAAGTGTGGTCGATGGTTGAATTCGAAGCCGATGATGCTCTCGCTGCTGGCGCCGCAATGGCTAGTCAAGATGACAGAGTCGACAGGGTGCTGATATGCACTCCAGATAAAGATCTAGCGCAATGCGTTGGAGGCAAAGTCGTTCAATGGGATCGACGCAAGGATCTGATTTTCGGTGAAGCAGCAGTTGTCGAAAAGTATGGCGTAACTCCCGAATCAATTCCCGATTACCTGGCTTTAGTGGGCGACGCCGCCGATGGCTTCCCTGGTCTAAGTGGGTGGGGTGCTAAATCTGCTGCGACGGTCCTGAGCCGCTACCGGTCGATCGAGATGATTCCCGATGATTTCGAACAATGGGATGTCGCGGTACGAGGCGGCCATCGATTGGCGTTGACTTTGGCGAAACAACGCGATCTAGCGCTGCTTTTCAAACAGATCGCAACGGTCCGCGACGATGCTCCGATCGCAGAAAACGTCGATCAGTTGAGATGGGTTGGTCCGACTGCGGGCTTCGAAATCTTCTGTGTCTCGAACGGCATGGAGTCACTCTTGACGCGATCGCGAGAGCTCGCAGCCCGGTCGCTCTAGGATGGAACAATGGAACTGGGACCAGTGCACCACGTATCGATCAATTGTTCTGACGTTGAGGCCACTGCGCCCTTTTATACCGACGTGTTGGGAATGACGACCCTCGACCGTCCAGACTTCCCGTTTAACGGCCGTTGGCTTCGCACCACTGGAGGGGGAGAGGTTCATCTCATCGAAGTAGAGGGATGGCAACCTCCCAAAGGCCAACATTGGGCCTTTCAAGTTGAGAACATTGACACGACGGTTGCAGAGCTACGAGAAATGGGGGTCGAAGTAAAAGACCCGCGGGGACTCCCGGGAACCAGTGCTCGGCAAACCTTCTTTTTTGACCCGTCTGGCAACATGATCGAACTGAACCAACCCGCGTAACTACTCGGTTTTGCCGACATGGCGAATCAAATAGTTACCCAGTTTCGATACCTGCTGGCCAGCAAGCTTGGGTCGTAGCCGATGACTTATTGGCTACTGAGCCCCGCGCGGAAAAGGCCTTCGAGTTCTGCCGCCTGTATCGCTTCGCCGGGTTCGTCGAGGCGGGAGAGCGTAACGCCCACGATATTGGCCGAACATTCGAAATCGTGAGGGTACGGCCCTACCGGTGACCCAGTGTCGGTACCGACATCGAAGGTTTCACCACTCATCGAAAACATGATCGGTACGGTGCGCTCGAGACGTGCGTGGGCAACAGCGCGTTGGTCTAAGACCAACACCAACTCCCCACCTCGACCGAAACCTCCGTCGTAGTCAAACAGGGCCTCAACTAAATGGAGCCCAGGGTCGAGCGTCGGGCCAGACAATGTCGTTATTTCGTGACCGAAACAGTTGTAAGTGAAGTGTGGCTGTCCTTCATCTAGCCACATCGACCATCCAGACATGTTTCCGCCCTGGCAGGCGATCACGCCTCGGTCCCCGACCGTTAGTGCTATCTCGGCGGAAATTCGCCATGAACAATTCTTCAGTCGTACCACTGTGCTTTCAGGCAATCTCACGTGGGCGGTGCTGTAGGTCATGCTGTTCAGCCCGCTGAGCGCGTGAGGTACCGCTAGTTGCCCGCCTCGCGGCGAACCGGCGTCGCGTAACGGGTATACGCCGAATTTGCGGGCCTCGACGTCGAACAGGTTCACTAACTCTGCGAGCAGTTCGGGATGTTTATCTGAAAGGTCGACAGACTGGGAGAAGTCGTTCTTGACGTCATATAGCTCCCACCGTTCCTGCGGACCGTCGAAGTCGAACGCCTGCATCCTGATCCACGGCACGCGACCGTGGAAGCACGATGCGATCCATCCGTCGTTGTAAATTGCACGGTTTCCGAGGATTTCGAAGTACTGAGTGACACGACGGCTGGATCCGTCTGCTGCGAATGAGTAACCCATAGGAGTTCCATGCAAAGGGACTTGTTTAATCCCGTTCACGGTCTCAGGGGCAGTAATCCCGGCGGCTTCGAGAATTGTCGGAGCGATATCGATCACGTGATGGAACTGAGATCGCAGTCCACCCTGGTCGGCGATCTTGCCCGGCCACTCGACGGCGAGTCCGTTTCTTGTTCCTCCAAAGTGTGAGGCGACTTGTTTCATCCATTGGAAGGGCGAATCGAGAGCCCACGCCCAACCAACGTTGAAATGATTCTCGCACTTGGCGCTACCGAAATCGTCCATGTGCTCGAGTAACCATTCAGGATCCTCGTGCACTCCGTTCTGGAATGATGGAGCACTCCAAGCACCATGGATGGTGCCCTCGGCAGAGGCACCGTTGTCGCCGGAGAGGTAGATGACCAGGGTTTCGCGTCCCTCCTGCCTTGCAGCGTCAATCACTCGGCCGATGTGGTGATCGGTATGGGAGAGGAAACCAGCGAAACATTCCATGAGTCGCGCGGCCACCGGGCGATACCGCTCCGGATAGTCCGCCCACGCGGGGATCTCATCAGGTCTCGGAGTAAGGGCAGTGTCCGCGGGGATAACGCCCAAGCGGAGTTGTTCCGCGTGGATTCGGTCGCGGAGATCGTCCCACCCACTGTCAAATTTCCCCCTGAACTGTTCGATCCAGTCCCGAGGCACGTGATGCGGGGCATGCACCGCTGGAGTGGAGAAGTAACAGAACCATGGACGGTTGGGTGCAGACACCCGATGGCGTTCGATCCACGCGACGGCCTGGTCCGCTAAGTCCTCGGTGAGGTGGTAGCTGGGTTTGCCGACATGTGGCGAAATTGGTGTGGTTTGATCGTAGACAGCTGGTTCCCACTGGGATGCTTCGGCGCCGATGATTCCGTAGAAGCGGTCGAACCCCATCCCCGTTGGCCAACGGTTGAAGGGACCGGCGGGACCTTGCTCCCATGCAGGTGTCAAATGCCACTTCCCGAAGCACGAAGTCGCGTAACCCGACATTTGGAGTATCTGGGCGACGGTCGCAGCTTCAGCCGGTATTACCGAGTCGTATCCCGGGAATGAGTTAGCGATCTCAGTGATTCCCCCCATGTGAACGGTGTGATGTTGGCGTCCGGTGAGCAGGGCAGCTCTGGTCGGGGAACACAAGGCTGTGGTGTGGAACTGGTTGTACAACAACCCCCGGTCAGCGACACCTTCGAAGGCAGGAGCCTGAACCGGACCACCGAAAGAAGCAAACGACCCGAACCCGACGTCGTCCAGCATGACGAGCAACACGTTTGGGGCATCGGTCGGTCCAACAGGCAGAGTGAGTCGTTGAGGTTCGCTGTCGCCCAACAGTCGCCCAATTCGCCCAGCGAAGGGCTCTGATGGCCTTGGCAAACCTTCACTCATCCGAACCCCGGATGATCGATCGCTGCCAGAGTACGCAATACCTGCGTCGCATCACCCTCGATCGACAAACGCCCCGAATCCACGGCAGAACGTAGGTCGTTCGAACCGGTGAGGATCTCGTTCCACGATGATCTGCTCCCGATAACAGTGGCTTCAGCATCGCCGCCACCAGTCGGGCAGGCAACGTGATTACGAAAATGGAGACCCGTACGTTCGCCATCGAGCACTACAGCAAGATGAAAGTCGACACCGGTGAGACGGTCTGGGTCAACGAGGACTCGGAGGATCGATACTGCGGTCTCAACAGACCACCGAGCGACCTGACGGCGGCTGAACCGGTGAGTTCTCAGCCTAGATACGTCGATACTTCCATCAAGATCGAGCGCGCGTGTGAGGCACCAATTACGAACATTGGCTGACGTTGTGCGTCGGGCTGCGGTCCGGAGCACCTCCGCGAGCAGTCGCCGATCTTCCTCATCCGCGTCATCTCGGTGCGCCAGACGACCCGCTAGCGAGAGAGCCCAACGGAGATCGTTGTGTGTACCCGTGAGTGCTTCAACGCAAAGTGCCCTTACTTGTTCGGCCCCCCCTATTGCAGCAACCATCCGTTCCGCTTCATCGGCGGTATCAAGGGGAAGCAGAGCCACCGGGTCGCCATCGAAAAACCCGAAGAGTCCTGCTCGGATTTGGCGGACGTGGTGTTCCGCGAGGCCGTAATGCTGGCGTGTCAACCAGTCCTGTTCATACATCGCTGGTAACTGGACCCGATGCGCGAGTTCTGAACCTGTTGCTCCGCGATTTGTCCAGCGCACGGTTTGATCCCATAGAAATTGGATCGAGTCTCGATAGGCGGTCACCCTTCGGGATATCTCTTGAGTCCCAGACAGCGGTGGACCGTGGGTCGCGAGAAGGTGTTCAGCGTTGAGGGATCGGAGATGGTCAAGTCCCTTGAGTAAAACCCGAGGATCGCGGTACTCCTCTCCCCGGATGGCGAATACGTTGAAGAGTGCAGGCCACACCAGATTGTGAACCGCCACATTGAGCGCAGGAAACCAAAGAGTGACGGAGTCATCAGCGTCGGAGGGCGCCGGGGTCACCGACATTTCAAGGCCTGCGACCTTTACGGTGACCGGTGCTGCAAAGGTACGGTCGGCGGGTACATAGCCCGGCGTTGAGGGTGCGTGATGGGCCATGCGGTAAGCGAGACCCAAGCCCACATTGACGAGCCCGTCGGGTCCTTCGTCAGGTAACTGGATCCCGAATTGTTCCACCAGTCCCCGGCTGTAGGCCGGCGCAATCTCGGTGGCCGAACGGTCAAGATTTTCGGTTATCCGCTCATGACCCCAAATAGCGTTAATGGGTTCATGGTCAGTGAGCGCAGTTGTGCCGTTCACATAATGAAAGTGTGTGTAGACGACTGCAACAACTGGTTCCGCCGAAACGCGACGGAGTTGATCTACAGCACTTCGCATCTCCTCGACAGACTCCCCGGTATCGATCGCGATGACGCCTTCGGGACCGCGAACAAATGTCTGATTCGACAGGCCGTTACCTACTAGGCACCAAACCCCGTCCGACACTTCATACATTTTCGGTACCAGACGTTCAGTGTGGGCGTGCAGCGACTGGTCGGCGAGTCGACCTTGTTCGTCGGCCTCAACACGCGAGTCGTCATCGGCAAGCGTCCGGAAGTCGCCCATAGTCGGATCCTAGGCCGGGTCGCGGTCTGTCGCATTCGCCTGCGGTCGCACTAGGGCACGTTTGTGGGTGAGTGGACACAGAAGTACGCCGACGGCAAACCTTCGTTCGAACAGAAAGGTATTCCTGGTGAGACGGGTGCAGCAGCCGACGGACGCTACGCTCGGTTGTCGTGGCCAATCCCAGCATGTCTGAACGGTTGAATGACCTCGAACAACGTCGCCAGGCGGCCCTTAGCGCTGGCACCGAACGCGCAGTCGCTCGCCAGCAAGAAAAAGGAAAGATGCTTGCCCGCGAGCGCATCGACTACCTGCTTGACGAAGATTCATTTCATGAACTTGACATGCTTGCGCGTCACCGAGCGCACGACGTGGGTTTAGACGACCGCCCCTATACCGATGGAATCATCACCGGCTGGGGAACAATTGATGGGCGAAAAGTGTTTGTCGCCAGCCAAGATTTCACGGTGTTCGGCGGCGCCCTGGGTGAGGTTTTCGCCGAAAAGATGCACAAAATCATGGATCTCGCCGAGTCCGTTGGCGCTCCGATGATCGGGTTGAACGACGGAGCTGGTGCTCGCATTCAAGAAGGAGTCGTCTCGTTGGCGGGTTACGGAGGCATCTTCCGCCGCAACGTTCAAGCGTCAGGAGTCATTCCCCAAATCAGCGTGATTTTGGGACCATGCGCGGGCGGAGCTGTCTACTCGCCTGCAATGACCGACTTCATTTTCATGGTTCGCGACAGCAGTCACATGTTCATCACAGGGCCAGATGTGGTCAAGACTGTGACCGGAGAAGAAGTCACCTTAGAAGAGTTAGGTGGAGCTGGATCTCATAGCACCAAATCAGGTGTCGCGTCGTTTGTCGCTGGTGACGAACAGAGTGTTCTCGACGATGTGAAATACCTACTCTCGTTTCTGCCTTCAAACAATCTTGATCACCCGCCCAAGATGCCGAATAGCGACGATCCCCAACGTGATTGTTCGGAGCTGAGGGACATATTGCCCGAAAGTGCCAACGTCCCCTATGACATGAAAAACGTCGTTGCAGAAGTTGTTGACGACGGAGAATTCCTCGAATATCACGCCGGTTGGGCGGGATCAATCGTCTGTGGTTTCGGACGCATAGACGGCCGTTCGGTGGGCATCGTCGGCAATCAGCCCATGGTGATGGCTGGGGTCCTAGACATCGAATCCTCAGAAAAAGCCGCGCGTTTCGTCCGATTCTGTGACGCCTTTAATTTGCCGTTGCTGACGTTCGTTGATGTTCCCGGTTTCCTCCCCGGCGTGGACCAAGAACATGGCGGCATTATCCGGCACGGAGCCAAACTTCTCTACGCGTATTGCGAGGCGACCGTTCCCCGAGTGCAGGTAATTACCCGCAAAGCCTACGGCGGTGCCTACGTGGTGATGGATTCGAAGTCCGTAGGGTGCGATATCTCTTTCGCTTGGCCCACTGCGGAACTCGCTGTCATGGGTCCGCAGGGTGCAGTGGAAATTCTTAACCGACGGGAACTACAACAGGCAGCGGACCCTGAGGCCCGCAAAGCTGAACTTGTAGATGACTACACAGATAAGTATGCGAACCCTTACGTCGCAGCTGAACGTGGGATCGTCGACGCAGTCATTGATCCAGCCGAAACGCGTCAAAAGGTCGTGGCAGCGTTCCAAATGATTGAAAGCAAACGAGAAGAACTACCCAAACGCAAACACGGAAATGTTCCATTGTGAACAATCCCATATTGGGAACGATTCGGCCTTCACCGAGTGATGAAGAGGCGGCAGCCATCGCTACCGCTATAGAACTCCTGTGGCCGCGACCGGCCGTGAGTAACGAAACCTCCAGCTCAAACTGGAGATTCAGCGGTCGTTGGTGGGATGAACCTTCCTACTGGCCACCCCGGACCTACTAATCGACTCAGCGTCGCCTAAGCCCATATCCATGAGCCGTGGAAACCAAACGGCACCCGCTGAGGGAGTAAAACTTCAGCGACGGGTTCTGACCCCGGGTCCGCGGCGTCAAGAATCAGCAACGCGCTCCCGTCGCGGGATCGGTCATAGACATACCCCATCAACCAGCCGTCATCTTCGTCAGTGGATCCGGGCCGCTTCACGAACACAAACTCCCCGGGGTCTTGGCCTTCACCGAAATCCCAGGCCAACGAGTTACCGGTATCGAAGTCGTATTTCACGATGGTGCCCGCTTGAGGATCGGAACTATCTCCTTTGGAGCCAACCGCATAGCCGAACCGATATTTCAGGCCTACCCGATCGTCAGCTATGCGGCCAAACTCGATTGGGCGATCATCTAGCTGCGTTTCAGTTACACGACCCGCCACGGTGTCGATTTCCCAGCGCCACAAGTTCGCCTTGGCGTCAAATTCTGTGCTTCCGGCCTCCCACATGTTGGGGTACCGGGCGACATCAATGATTACCCGACCATCAACGTCGTAGCTGTTGACAGGGTGAAATACGTAGCAAGGGTCGATATCTAACCATCGGACGTCGGTCGGACCAGCCTCGCGCTCCATCACTCCAAGTCGCGCTCCGTTATCCCGTTGAAACGAAAACGGCATTCCCCCGGTGACCGCTATCTCGAAATCGAATACGACAGGTAAGTCCATGAAGACCACCCGACTCGCCGTGATGTTGAAGTCGTGCATCATTACGGGCGCCGGAATCTCGATGTTCTGCTGCTGTACAAGCTCGCCCTCCGCCGAGACGCGGAAAAAGGTCAGGTAGGCAGGGGGTAAGAACCCGTAGCCGAAGGCCAGCATCTCCCCAGTCAGAGGACAGATCTTGGGGTGGGCGGTAAATGAGCCATCGAGTCGACCAGCGAAAGAATGTGGTCCGATGGTCTCCAATTCTTCTGAAATTTCCCACGGGACATGGCCCTCTTCGAGACAGAGAATGCGTCCGGCGTGGTGCACCACATGAGTGTTCGCCTTCGAGTTCTCGCTGCTGAAGTCCAAGTTGTCGAGATCGATGACGGGTTTCGTCGGATTGTCGTAAAACGGTGTTCGCACCCAACGGTTGCGGTACCACTCGGCGCGACCCTCGCGCAGGCGGACACCGTGAACCATCCCATCGCCGAGGAACCAATGAGCAGACTCACCCGTAATCGGATTGGCACCGTTACGCAGATAACGTCCATCAAGTTCGAACGGTATAGAACCGCGCACTTCAAGAGTGTCTGAACTGACCTCGTTAAACACTGGGGCGTAGTTACCTCGAAGATGAAACGGGGCGCCGTTAGCGACAGTCATAGTGGTGCTTTCAGTTTCGTTTAGGACTCTTATTCATAGTCGCACGTTCGCTGAAACCGCGATGCCCGTGGCAGGATCTTGCAGTGACCGTTAGCGATCCACCCCTAGCCGATCTGCGCGTTGTCGACATATCGACCATTTTCGCTGGGCCGCACTGCGCAAGATATCTGGCAGATTTCGGTGCCGACGTAGCGAAAGTGGAACATCCGTCGGGAGATTCGTCGCGGAACATCGGATGGCGAGCAGCCGATGGTGAAACGCTGTGGTGGAAATTAGCGAATCGAGGAAAACGAGCCATCACGTTGGATCTGAAAAATAGCGAGGACTTGGCGACCTTGAAGCGGATGCTCACTGTCGCTGACGTCCTTGTGGAAAATTTTCGGCCCGGAAAACTTGAAGCGCTGGGCTTAGTTCCTGATGAGCTATTCGAAACAAATCCGAAGTTGACGATTACACGGCTCACCGGTTTCGGACAAACTGGCCCCTACCGAGATCGTCCAGGGTTCGCGACGTTGGCCGAAGCAATGAGCGGCTTTGCCTCCATGAACGGGGAGGCAGACGGCGCTCCATTGTTGCCGCCGATCGCGTTAACAGACGAACTCGCCGGCTTAGCAGCAGCTTTTGCGACCATGGTCGCGGTTCATGCAGGGGGAGGCCAGACCGTCGATGTGAATCTGCTCGAAACCATTATGCAAGTCATGGGTCCGCTTATCTCTGCCTGGCACACCGAGGGGTATTTGCAGCCGCGACTGGGTTCCGGGATCGCCTACACCGTGCCCCGGGGCACCTACCAGGCTTCCGATGGCGGATGGATTGCGGTCAGCACATCAAGTGATTCAGTTGCTCAAAGAGTTATGGAAATAATTGGTGTTGCCGACGACGAAAGGTTCCAAACATTTGATGGCCGAACTGAGAACCGAGAAGAAGTCGACAGATTGATGGCTGAATGGGTGAGTCAACGGACTTTGACCCAAGCTTTAGAAGCCTTCGAAACCGCGGAAGCCGCAGCTGCACCAGTGCTGAATGTGGGACAGCTGTCATCTGACCCTCACGTAGCTAGCCGCGGTGCCTTAGTTGACGTCAATGGATTAGTGATGCAGGGACTTGTTGCTTCGCTTTCTCGAACACCGGGCCGAGTTCGCTGGGTTGGTCGCCCCCTGGGGGCGGACAACGAGACGACGCCGGGATCAGATGCAGAGTGGTTTGAGAGCTGATTCGGTCCGATAACGCGATTATTTTGGTCGTGTCGATTCAGCCAGATCCACCAAATCATTCATGATTCGCACCAATGCGTAGTCCTTGGGCGTGTACACGCGTGAAACTCCTGCATCTAGCAGAACTTGCCGATCTTCGTCGGGAATGATTCCACCGACCACCACTGGTGAGGTGACCTCCTCATCGCGCAGAGCTTTCAACACCGCTGGCACTAACTCCAGATGGCTGCCGGACAGGACAGATAAGCCAATCACGTCGACGTCTTCATCTCGCGCTGAAGCTGCGATGTGTTGGGGAGTGACGCGAATTCCTTCATAGATAACTTCCATTCCGGCATTTCGTGCGGCTACAGCGATCTGTTCGGCTCCGTTGGAGTGACCGTCAAGGCCTGGTTTTGCAACAAGTAACCGCGGCGGACCTCCTCTGATACTGCCCGACCGCTTCGCAACTTCTCTTAAGCCCGACGAACTCCCGTGAGAGGCCTGCACCCCTGTGGGACCGCGGTATTCGCCGAAGACCTCGCGAAGCACACCTGTCCATTCGCCCGTTGTGACCCCGACCTGAGCCGCGAAGATTGTATGCGGCATGATGTTTTCGTCACTCTCGGCGGCTTCCCTGAGGTTCTGCAAGGCCTGATCTACCTCGTCTTGCGACCGAGACGACCGCCATGAACGGAGATCTTCAGTCATCTCGGTTTCTACCTTCGGATCTACCTTCAAGAAGCTTTCGTCCCCTGCCAGCGGTGAGTCAGCGGTTTCGGGAAACGCGTTGACTCCTACCACGGTCAATTCGCCGGCTTCAATTTGGCGCACCCGTTCTGTGTGGCTAGCAACGAGCCGTGTCTTCAGTTCCTCAATCGCAGCAAATGCGCCACCTAGCTCCATCACTTCGGCTAGCTCTGCCTCAGCGTCGCGAATCAACTCTTCGGTGCGGCTTTCGATGACGTGGGAGCCATCGAAGATATCTTCATATTCCAGCAAATCTGTTTCCAGAGCGAGCACTTGTTGCATCCGAAGAGACCACTGCTGATCCCACGGGCGAGGTAACCCCAATGCTTCGTTCCATGCCGGAAGTTGGATTGAACGAGCGCGTGCCCGTTTGGACAACGTGACCCCTAAAGCCTCAAGGACGATTCTTTGGACATTGTTTTCTGGTTGTGCCTCAGTCAGGCCAAGTGAGTTGACTTGCACTCCATAGCGAAACCGACGAAGTTTCGGGTCAGCAATCCCGTAACGGGTTTCACATATTTGGTCCCACATCTGAGTGAAAGCCCTCATTTTGCAGACTTCCTCCACGAATCTGATTCCCGAGTTCACAAAGAACGAGATGCTGCCAACAACTCGCGGAAATCTCTCTTCTGGGACCTGCCGCGAGTCGCGCACTGCGTCTAAGACGTCAATAGCGTTCGCCAACGAATAAGCAATTTCTTGAACCGGAGTGGCCCCAGCCTCTTGGAGGTGATAGCTGCAGATGTTTATCGGATTCCACAGCGGAACGTGCTCCGAGCAGTAGGCGATCATATCCACGATCAGTCTTTTGCTGGCTTCTGGCGGGAAGACGTATGTGCCTCGGCTTAGGTATTCCTTGACAATGTCGTTTTGGGTAGTGCCCCGCAACTGCGTCGGGTCAACGTCTTGCCCTTCGGCGTTCGCGAGATAGAGGCCTAACAGCCACGCAGCAGTCGCATTAATCGTCATCGAGGTGTTCATCTGCTCTAACGGGATTTGGTCCATCAGAGTGCTCATCTGGCCGAGATGGACGACCGGAACACCGACTTTTCCCACTTCACCCTTAGCAAGAGGATGGTCGGGGTCGTACCCGGTTTGGGTAGGTAAATCGAATGCTATAGAAAGGCCCGTTTGACCCTTCCCTAAGTTGGTTCGGTACAACTCGTTGGAAGCTCGGGCAGAACTGTGCCCCGAATAGGTACGCATAACCCAGGGGTGATCCCGTCGTGATTCGGATGCGTCGGTCACGCGAACTCCTTGCCTTGGCGGGGCGGCACAAGAACGTGTCGGTTAGCTCTCAATCATCGAGCAAAGCGAAATTCATCGGCCTAGACCAGACCTCAGCCAAAGGCCGGTCAACGGCTTCAGCTAAAAGCTCAAGGTACGCGTCGCGGTTAATTTCTACTGAACCCAAGCTTTCTAAATGCGGAGTGTTCCATTGCACATCAATCAAAGCTCCGCCCGTCACTTTCATGGCATCAACTAGAGCGACTAAAGCGACTTTCGAAGCGTTCGGCGCCGAATGAAACATCGACTCCCCTGCAAAGAAGGAACCGATGGCAACTCCGTACAGGCCCCCTACAAGTTCGCCGTCCCGCCACGCTTCGACGCTATGTGCCCAACCCAATCGGTGAAGCTCAAGGTACGCTTCACGAACGTTGGCATCGATCCAACCATGAGGACGGACCGGGCTCGCGCAAGCGTCGATGACCTGGTCAAAGGCATGATCGACGCGAATATCAAAATCTCGACACGCCCTGCGAAGGGATCTTCCCACTCGCAGATATGAGAGAGGGAGAACTCCCCTAGGGTCGGGTGACCACCAACCGATGGTGTCACCTAACGGCATCGGGAAAAGCCCCGAACTGTACGCAGCTAATAATGTGCCTGGTTCTAAGTCTGCACCAGCCCCGACGAGCCCATTTTCGTCCGCTGTATGAGCCGGCGGAAATGTCCAACGGCTTGGTTGCGGCTCAGCCGGTCCGGTCAAAGTATCCCCACGCATACGGGTGAGCATACGCATTTCCCGAGCCGGGACTCAAAGAGGAACGACTAATCGGTCAAATCCTTGTAGATATCAGCTTGAGCAGAGGTCGCTTCAGAGACTGTTATCGAGACAACTGAGACGGGATCAATCGGAAGTTGAGATGAGTTAGTTTCGACCCCTTGGATAGCCAAGGCCACATCAAGTCCTTGGACAACATGACCCATCAGCGAATAGTTCGAATCCAACGCAACGCCCAAGGGTCCCGTAACTACGAAGAACTGAGACCCGTTGCTGCTCGGTGTTCCCTTATTGGCCATTGCTAGCGATCCAACTCGGTACCCTCGCTCCGGACCGTAGGCGCCAGTGAACGCGTAACCGGGTCCACCACGACCGTTCATTCCCTCAACATCTCCACCTTGAATTACGAATTCTGGGATAACACGATGAAAAATCGTTTCGTCGTAAGCGTGATGGCGAGCAAGAAATATGAAGTTATTGACGCTGCGAGAATCCAGCGTCGGGTCCAGAACCGCCGTAAAGTTGCCCAAGCTTGTCGAAAATTCGGCGGCGTACAACCGACCGATATCAGTACAGGTCTTCGGCGGTGTACCAAACCGTGTTTTTAGCTCCGAGGAACCATCAGGCGCGGGGCATCCTTCTATTCCAAGGGCTTTCGCACCAACAGAAGTGGTTTCCGTGCGTTGGCTGTCGCTCTGGCTGTCGCGTCCTGTCAAACTCCACAAAAAAGCGATCAGCAGTACCGCCACAGCGATAGCGACCCAACGAATGAGGACTTTCGTTCGCTTAGCGCTCTTTTTGGCACGCTCAGTAGCATCGTCCTGCTCCTGACGTCGAGCTCTTTGCCGTTCACGCTTGTTATTGCTCATAACTCGATTTATCGGTCTCCTCGAAAGAATGTTCACCACCGAAGGTAGCAACGCTGCTCTCCTAAACCCATCTACATGTGACGCGAAATCACTTAGGGCATCTGACTAGTACACGGGTACCCTCGAATCCTGTGGCACTTGTAGTCCAAAAGTTCGGCGGTACTTCGGTCGCGGACGCGGATCGTATGCGTGAAGTAGCCGATCACGTTAAACACACTCGGGCTCGAGGTGACGACGTCGTATTGGTGGTGAGTGCCATGGGTAAGGAGACCGACGAACTCCTACGACTGGCCGACGAGGTCAACGACGATCCCTCGGGACGTGAGATGGATATGTTGATCACCGCCGGAGAGCGAAAAGCTATCGCCCTGATGTGTATGGCATTGCATTCTGCTGGGGTTCCGGCTGATTCCTTCACAGGGAATCAGGCGGGATTTGAGACTGATAACAATCATCGCAACGCCAAAATTCTGTCGGTAGACCCCCACCGGGTCCGCGATTCAATAGATAAGGGACGTGTTGCGGTGGTGGCAGGCGCTCAAGGGATGTCCACCGACAACAACGTCACCTTTCTCGGTCGCGGCGGCTCAGACACCACAGCGGTTGCTCTTGCACATGGCTTAGGCGCCGACGCTTGCGAGTTATACACCGATGTTTCGGGGGTATTCACCACGGACCCCCGCGTTTGTCCCGCTGCAAAACGAATGGAATCTATTTCCTTTGATGAGTTGCTTGAAATGACCGCCGTCGGTTGCCCCAAACCGGCGATGCGTTCGGTAGAAGTGGCCCGAGCCTTCGGTGTCCCACTCCACGTGCGGTCCGCGTTTACATGGGAACCGGGTACATGGGTACTTGAGGAGGATCCTGAGATGGAGAAAGCGATTATTACTGGGGTTGTTCCCGACACCAGTCAAGCCAAGGTCACCCTGAGCGGCGTCCAAGACGAACCTGGCCTCGCCGCGAGGGTTTTCCGCACGTTGGCTAACGCATCGGTCAATGTTGACATGATCGTGCAAAACATCAGCGAAACGGACCGCACTGATATTTCCTTTACCGTGCCCCTAGAAGATCTTGAAGTCGCCACATCCACCTGCGAAACCCTCGCCGGTGAGTTGGGATTTGGAGGGGTTACCGCCGATCCGAATCTGGGACGCGTGTCAGTCGTAGGAGCGGGAATGGCGTCTAATCCCGGTGTCGCTGCGACCATGTTCGAAACGTTGGCTGAGAACAACGTCAACATCGAGATGATCGCCACCTCACCGATCCGAATTAGTTGTGTGGTCGCTGAAGATGACGTCGACCGGGCAACGGCAGCGTTACACACCGCATACGGCTTGGATTGAACCGCCCGGCCTTTATCCACCGCGGCGTGCGACCCGACCATCGGTAACCTCGAAAGTTATGCGAGTAGGAATCGTTGGAGCCACGGGCCAGGTCGGCGGAGTGATGCGCCGCATCCTTTTGGAGCGGACATTCCCGATTGAGAAGTTGCGTCTCTTTGCCTCCCCGCGATCAGCGGGCACGAGCCTTGAATGGGCCGGCACAGACATCGTTGTCGAAGATGCCGGTACAGCTGACTACGAGGGCCTCGACATTGTCCTGTTCTCTGCTGGGAAGACGACCTCATTGGCACTTGCCGAACAAGTTGCATCTCAAGGTGCGTTAGTAATCGACAATTCATCTGCATGGCGCATGGACCCGGATGTACCGCTTGTAGTGCCTGAAGTTAACGCCCACGCAGTTACTGACACGCCTAAAGGCATTATTGCTAACCCCAATTGCACGACAATGGCAGCGATGCCAGTTTTGGCGCCGCTTCACGCAGAAGCAGGCCTCGAAGGAATGATCGTTTCTACCTACCAAGCAGTATCGGGGGCAGGATTGGCGGGTGTGGAGGAGCTCGGTACTCAGCTCCGCGCGACCCTTGACAATGTTGAAAACCTTGCCTTTGACGGGACGGCTGTGGATCACCCGTCACCGTCGTCGTTCGCGCAACCGATCGCACACAACGTGCTTGCACACGCCGGGGATTTCGTCGCCGACTCCAGCGGTGAAACTGACGAAGAGCAGAAACTTCGTAACGAAAGTCGAAAGATACTGGGAATCCCAGAATTGCGCGTATCTGGGACCTGCGTCCGCGTGCCCGTCTTCACGGGGCATTCTCTGGCACTTAATTTGCGGTTCAGTTCTGAAATAACTCCAGAACGGGCAACACAAATTCTTCATACATCTGATGGGGTGGTGGTTTCAGATGTCCCAACTCCTCTTCTCGTTGCTGGTGAAGACCCTTCCTACGTTGGGCGAATACGGCGCGATCCGACGGTTGAACACGGCCTAGCCCTGTTCGTAGTTGGCGACAATCTGCGGAAGGGTGCGGCGCTCAACGCGATTCAGATCGCGGAGACCGTCCGTGATCAGGGCATCTGCTAATTGCCGATCGATAAATCAGGACATCCGCATGGTTGCGTTTGACATCGAGGACAGCCATTGGCGTAGCGCGAGACAGCTTCCTCAAGCGACAAATCCAACTGTGCAGCGAGTGAAGCCACCCATGCCAAGACATCCCCAATTTCGTGAAGTTGCTGTTCGGGAGTACCTTTGCGGACCGCTTGAGCAAGCTCTCCCAATTCTTCAGTCAACCAGGCGACGGTGGCTGCGAGCCCGCGTTCACTATCACGAAGGCCGTAAGTCTTTTCCATGAGTTGTTGCAGTTCAGACAAGTGCACGACTTGACGTTAGGCTCCGAAACTCGTGTTAATGGGCATTCAACCGTTCAGCGTGAAACAGTGGGAGAGTGCCCCCGAGCATCTGCTTAGGTTTAGTGGACCTTTCTGACCGAGTTATTGGGTGTGAGATTCGATGAAGCAAACCCTCACCATCATCATCGTGCTGCTTCTTGCTGTTGCCTGCACGGTCGTGATTGTCATCGGGATTTCAGGCACATCAAAAAAAGCCGTCGAAGAAGAGATAGCGGAACCGATCTCTAGCCAGGCGGTTGGGCCATCAAGTATTGACGAACCAGAAGAATCTGAAGAAGAGGTCGCTGAATTCGTTAGTGAAGGACCCACTCAAAAACTGAACAACGCTTCGATGGGAGTGGTTACCTGGCTTCCAAGACCCGGCGACATCGTCGAATTCGGCACCGCTCTGTACGCCGTTGATCATCGCCCGGTTGTGTTAATGAAGGGTTCTCTGCCGATGTATCGAGAGATCACATACAAGATCCCCGACGGTCCCGACGTTGCACAACTTGAACGCAACCTTGTGAATCTCGGATTTGTTAGCGACGAAGCCGCGACGGGAGACCCCACTGACCTCACCGTCGACCATCATGTTACGCCGCTGACGGTGTCCGCGATTCGATCCTGGCAACTATCGATCGGGATCACCGCAACGGGAATCGTTCGACACGGTGACGTCATATTTCGACCAGAACCGGTGCAAGTTTCGATATTGCACGCCGCTATTGGCGAGAGTGTCGAAGGTGGAAGCGTTCTTTCGGTCAGTCTTGGCCCATAGAGAGGCAACGGAGCAGCCGTCGCGGTGACAAGCTAGTTTCGGACTATGGACAGAGCGACTTTAGAAACGCGCTTGAGTGCTGAAGTGCAAGAGTTGGACCTTGAAGAATTCGTCCTTCAGTTGGAAGTCGATGGGTTGTGTGTGGTGCCGCCCGAGAAGACCGGAGTCGGGACTGACACCACAAGTGCCATTCGCGACCAGCTACTAGTTGAAGCTGAGCAAACCGTCGGGTGCGGATTTGATTTAGACGACGGCCCAGACGCGGCACTCGCTATGACCGCGGACGATAATGTCCTCGCTCACTCCGCCGGAGACCGAGGAGAACCGAGCCAATTTCTTGTGCAGCAGCTCTGTGCGCGAGATCGTTTGTTCCGCGATCTCGCGATCAACCCCGCCGCATTGGCGCTGATTCGACACCTGATTGGGCGGACCGCTACACGTTTCAGTAGTCACAACGCGTTCGTGAAATGGCAAGGTGAGTTCGGCTACGGACCGAACCTTGGTTTGCACTGTGACCAAATGGCGGTACCTCGACCGTGGGGTCGTAACGCCCTCACGGCCAATACCAACTGGTGTTTGACCGATTACACCCACCAGGACGGAGCTCTGGCTTACGTCCCTGGATCACATCGGCGAATGGAACCACCCCGTTTTCCCGAAGCAGTTGAGTTAGCTGTACCTGTGGAGGCCCCTGCGGGGTCGCTGATCGTGTTTCACGGGGCAACATGGCATGGAGCGTTTCCTCGAACGACGCCGGGTATGCGGTTATCGATCGCGAATTACTTCCGGCATTACATGATTCTTCCCCAAGACGATATTAAGAACCTGTTTCCGCGCGAACTTGCCGACGATTGTTCTGATCCAACCGTTTTCAAGCTGCTCGCGGGATTCGCAGACGATTTTCCTTATACGCAGCCAACGGAAAGAATCCCGCAGATTGTTCAATGACTCGGCACGGATTCAGACGGACGCGTCAGCGTTAATCACTATTTTTCCAAAGAATTTCCGTTCCTCAAGCGCCTGATGCGCGGCGACGCCATCTTTTAGCGGAACGCAGGAGTCTATGACGGGCTTAAATTCACCGGTTCTGGTGAGCTCAAGCAGCTGGTCGAGATCACTTCGTTTCCACCCATTCGAGCCCCGTATGTCCATCTCTGCTGTCCAAATGAACCGTAAGTCCGTGGGAGGATCGAACCCGGCCGTTGCGCCGCAGGTCAACACTCGACCGCCGAGTTTTACGCATCTAAGAGATGATGCCCAGGTGTCGCCACCAGTGAAATTCACGACGACGTCGTAACCGCCTCCGCTGAACAGGCTGCCGGTTCTTTCGCGGCAATATTTCACAAAGTCAGTGGTGCTGTAGTTGATTGTCTCATCGGCACCCAACGATCGGAGTTGTTGGCATTTTTCATCAGTTCCTGCGGCCGCAATAACAAAGGCGCCTCGCATCTTGGCGAGCAACAACGCACTGGTGCCGACACCACCGCTAGCACCGAGGATCAGCACTGAGTCGCCAGCCTTAACTTCGCCGCGGGTCAGCATCATTCGGTGGGCCGTCCCGTAAGCGACCGGCAAACAAGAAGCGTCGTCAAAGGAAACATCGTCGGGAAGGCGGATCAGTTGGTCCCTGTGAACAACGACAAATTCTGCGTACGCCCCCCATAAGGTGTCGCCAATCATCCACATCTTTCCATCCTGATAAGTGACCGGGTCCACGAGGATTCGGTCTCCGACGGTCCAGTCACCGACATCGTCTGCGACCTCAGCGACCACACCGGCACAATCGCATCCGGGGATCCCCGGTAGGGGCACCTTTATGCCCGGCATGCCCTGTCGGGTGAACACATCGTGATAATTGAGCGAGCAAGATCGGACGGCGACGCGAACTTCACCAGCCTGTAACACAGGCTCCTCGATATCTCGGTACCTCAAAACGTCGATTGATCCGTGTTCGTTGAAAACGATTGCTTTCATGGGTTCTGCCCCCGTGTCGACAACAATTCTTCGGCTCGTTGAACGAGACCAGAGCGATCAATTTTCGCTGTGGAAGCAAGTGGGATCTCGTCAACAAACCAAATATGGCGAGGGTGAGCGTACGCGGGACCATTTTCGATTGCATGCTGCTTGAGGTTCTCAACAGTGGTTGATGCTCCGGGTTCAACCCGAACGAAAGCGGCGGGTAACTGGCCCTTTAGGTCATCGGCAACGGGCACGACAACTGCTTGATGTACGGCGGGGTGTTGTTCCAACATTTGTTCCACAGAGTCCGGGTAGATGTTTTCGCCTGCGCAAACAAACATGTCATCGACCCGCCCTATAAAGAAATACCAGCCCTCGTCGTCTCGGCGCATCAGATCACCGGTGTGGTACCAACCGTCAGTGAGTTGTGCGGCGTTCACATCGGGAAGATCGTGGTAGCCGCGCATCACCCCCTTGGACCGGACCCACAACTCGCCATGATTGGTTTCTTTCCCACTCTTGGGATCAATGAGCTTCAGTTCGACTTTGGGGTGTTGGTATCCGAGGGCGATTTTGGGTCTCGGAAGACCCTCAGGGTGGGGCCCAAATTCCAACACTGCTTCCGTTGTGCCATAGCCATTGGTGACAAAGGCGTTGGGGAAGAGTGCCTGGACGTCGTCAAAAAGCGCCTCAGTCATTGGTGCCGAACCGATCAGAACTCTTTGTACCGATGAAAGGTCATAGCTGACGGAAGATTGTTGTAATTCGGCGGTCACGAGGGCGTACATCGTGGGTACACCCGAACACATGGTGACCCGGTGGTCGTTGATGGCTTCGAGGTAGCCGCGTGGCGAGAACTCGGGTAGAAGGACTACCTGGCCGCCGCTGGCGAAGGCCAGCTTCGAGGCCATGGAAGCGTTCTTGTGGTACAGCGGCGCCGATACCAACATGACTTCCCCTGGGAGCGTCGCACCGTATTCAAGGACCGTAAAAGTAACGTTCTCGTGCGACAGCAATACGCCCTTAGGTCGTCCAGTGGAACCCGATGTATAGATCTGAATCGCGACATCCGATGGCTTAACTTCAGCGAGTTGCTTAACTGGCGAACCACCCATAACTTCTGCCCACTCATCCGACCCGACCACAACAGTGGGAACTGAAGGTAGGGAAGAGGAGTGCTCAGCGTCCGCTATTAGGAGCCCCAGATTTGCGTCTTGTGCGATGTATTCCAAAGTTGAGTCAGGCAGCCTGGAGTTGAGCGGCACAAAAACCATGCCTGCCGCGGGAACGCCAAACATGACGACGTAGTACTCGCTTAAGTTGCTGGCCAGCATCCCGATACGAGACCCCGGTTTAAGACCGCGATTGAGAAGTGCCGCCGCGAATACCTTCACTCGGTTTTGGATCTGAACGACAGTTAATCGCTCAGCGGGTGCCTTAGAGCGATCGACTAACGCGATGCTCTCAGGATCAGGATTTCGATCAAGGAGCTCCGCGATATTCATAGAACTAATTATCCCAAAACTTCGGGTTCGCAGGTCATCAAGATTTCGGCGACGGTTGCGGTATTGGGAAGCCTGACGATCGTCGCGACTGTTTCAGCAAGATCAGCGGCCTTGATCATGATCTCAGGGTCGACCCCGAAGCTGGAGGTCATATCAGTCTCGACGTAGCCGGGGCAGATAGCGGTAACACGAATTCCGTGTTCGAACGAAGCGTGTCGAACGGCGTGATGTAAAGCGAGCATCGCGTGTTTACTCATGGCGTACCCAGGGGCGAAGGTTCCCTTCACTCGTTTCCCTGAGAGTGATACGACGTTGACGATACGCCCTTCACCTGACACCGCTAATAGGGGAAGCGTTTCCTGAATTAGACGTAGAGGTCCTTTGACGTTCACAGCCCACATTTCGTCAAGTAGTTCCTCGGATAGATCTGACAGGTCCTCCATGTGCCCAATGCCAGCGTTGTTCGCCAATCCGTCAACGCGTCCCCGCGAATCAACGGTCGACTCGACCCACTCTGCGCCGGTTGCCGGCTCAAAAGCGTCGTAATGGTGACATGAGACGTTCTCGTCAACCCATTCCTGAACCGACTCCCGCAACTGGTCCAAATTTCTCGCGCCCAGACTGACTACCCAACCATCTGCGTGGAATCGTCGCGCCAAAGCCGCCCCTATACCTCGGTTAGCGCCGCTAACCATCATCACTCGACCGTGTGGATCAATCACTTCAAACCTCTCCTGCGGTTCTTTTCCCGTTGTGCCGCCGCTGACGGTTGATGAGAGCATCGCATGATTCGGCCGTGCCGAACCGGGTGTGGAGCCGATCAGGTTGTCACGACGTCGCTACCGTCGTGTATCTCCAACGAAAATCAGCGCTATGGCAGAAACGCCGCCGGAGATCGCGACGACTAGCCACGCCGCCTTGTAGGCATTGAGTTCGGCTGATTCACCAACGAGAGAAATGAGCGAAGCGACGCCGATTGTCGCTCCAAATTGTCGCGCCACCTGCAATATCGCGCCGGCGACCGCATAGTCGCTGGGCCCGACATCAATTACGGCAGCGGCGGTTACTAAAGGGAAGGTAGTAGCAACACCCACACCCACGAGTAGAGAGATGGGAAGATAAACGGAAAGCCAAGCTGGATGTTCGGTGATGAGCACTACATACAGCAGGTTTCCCACACCCCAGGCGAGAGATCCAGGGATGGC
>Ga0163108_10000190_pt1 | contig 46455 bp, 37 predicted proteins | sample Fk1155metaG_FD_109644 | JGI IMG/M metagenome (GOLD analysis project Ga0163108, IMG submission 109644) | Marine microbial communities from the Central Pacific Ocean - Fk160115 155m metaG | ecosystem: Environmental > Aquatic > Marine > Oceanic > Photic zone | place: The Central Pacific Ocean...
ATTAACACCATTAATTTTAAGCGAAATGCCAGAAGAAGTGTTCATATTCTGCACGTTTGCAGAAAAAGAAGCGCTTTGATTTGTGGTAACTGTTCCATTTCCAGGCGAAGAGATAGAAACAACGGGAGCAGTACAATCGTTATATGTTACACTAATACTTTTAATATCAGACCCACAACTATTTGTTGCGCTAATAACAAAAACATTTGTTCCGGGAGTTAAATTCCCAACCCCTGAAATATTACCAGCAACATAGTTAAAAGCAACAGCAACATTGTTAAGTTTAACTGAGACATTTTGTTTAGAAATGATCCCTATAGCATTTGCCTGTAAGATATAGCTGCTACTTGTTGTCGTGGAATTGTTTATGGGAGAAAGAAGACTAAGCACAGGAGGCTGGCAGCTTTTATATGTTATTACAGTAGTTTTTGAATCGCTGCCACATGAGTTTATTGCAGAACAAACAATAGTGTTGATTCCGCTTTTTAAATTTAAAGTTGCAGTAACATTGTTTTGATTAAGATTAAATGGGACAGACGTTCCGTTTAAAATAAGATTTATACCGTTTGTATTTCCATTCATATTGCTGACATTAGCAATGAAGCTATAGGAAGACTGATTAACCGTGCTTCCACTTGCACTTGGCTGAGAAAAAGCAACAGCAGGAGCAGTGCAGTTGTCATAAACGATAACAATGGTTTTTGTATCAGTTCCACAATCATTAACAGCGTTTAAGACAATAGTGTTAAGGCCAGGGCTTAAATTAATAGCAGATTCAACCTTAACAGTGTTGTTGTTTAAATTCTGCTCGGCAACAGCAAGAGCAACACCATTATTAGTCAAATTCAAATTGGATTGACTTCCACTAATTGTGCTTATGAAATTAAATTGTGCTTTTTTAACCGTTATATTATTCGTCGAGGGAGAAGTAATAGTTATATTAGGAACTACGCAAGGGGTATAGTTAAATGTGATTTTTTCAAGATCTGACCCACAACGGTTTTTAGCCTCCACAATTAGCTCATTCATTCCCGAATTATTTGCAATTACAAAGGATATTTTTTTACTGCTTATTGAATAATCAAATGCAATAGGTTTATTGTTGAAAGTAACACTTATATCTCCTTTGCTTTGTGTGTTTTCTATTTTTAAACTAACAGAATAGTTTTTCTTATCTGTAGATATTTTGGTTGTTGATGGAGAAATACGAATAATTTGTGGGGCCTCACAATTATCGTAAAGAAGAGTTATTTCTTTTGAAATTTTTCCACATTCATTTTCCATGCTAAGAGAGATCTGGTTTAACCCCTCTTTTAAGGAAAGAGTTTTCTTAATAGTGCTAAGAGAACCATTTGGGCCTCTGTAGTCTGTTATTTGAAATCCAGTTAATGGAGAGTTATTCAGCAATAGTTTAATATCCATTCCTTTTGTGTAATTAGATATTTGTGCTGAAAAAAGAAAACTGGAATTATTAACAGTTGTTCCAGACACGGAAGGAGTTATAAAAGAAATTTCAGATTCAAGACAAGGAATAAATTCTAATGAAAGCGATTTTTTATCTGATAAACAATCATTTGTTGCTTTTAAAAGAAGATTATTTGGCCCTTCATTTAAAGAAATCATTGCACTTAATGTTCCGTCAACTTCATTGAAGGTAAAACTAGAAATCGCAACACCATTATTTGTTAATGTTATATTGTTTTTAGAAAACACATTTTTAATTGTTGCTTCTAAAGTATATACAGAGTCTCTTTGGTTGTGTTCTTTAGATGCTATATTGATTTGTGCGGTTTTACAATTAATGTAATTTATAGTAAAAGTTTTACTTTGCTGCCCACAATCATTTAGGGCTGTAATTACATATTTATTTAATCCAGGCGCTAATTCTAAAGAACTTTCAAAGTTTGTTGTAGATGAATTAAACGAATGGCTTAATGTGTCGCCCTTTTCATTTTGTATAATAACCTCTCCACCGCTAATCATATATTTAATATTTGCTTTTGCATTAAATATAGAGTCACGAACAACAAGAGTTGAATATAACCCACTTGCAAGATAAATTTTAGGAGCTTTACAACCAGAGTTGCTTTCATTTCCTCTTGAAACAGAACTACGTCCATTTGGTAAACGAAAACGCAAATAAGCAGAGGTATAATGATAAAGATCGTTTTCTCTTTTATCTGCTTCTTCTACACCAACCCAATTGCCATCATGATATTTGTTGTAACCGTCAAAATGATCATTAAGAGTAAAGGTTGTTTTATGTTCTAATCCAATTGACACATTGTTTGAAATTTGGTAACCAATACCAAAACCAAGACTTGGCATGAAAGAAGCCGTATAGTTGTCATCTCCCTGTTCACTACCATCTAAAGCAGTATCATAAATTCCGTCCATACTAGAACTTGCAGATCCAAAACCAACACTTCCATTGGGTTCATATTGGTAAATATCTCCTTTGTTTGCGCTTTGCTCATACAGGTCTCCGTATGTTTGATTCCAAGTTACACCAACTCCACCAAAGATATAAGGGTCAAGTCTGGTTTTTTCTCTCAACCAGTTAAAGTGAATTGCAAGTTCAAGTGATAAACGATGTAAATCTGCTTGAAAATTATTTACAGTATATCCCAAAGAATCTTTATAAGGGTTTAATGCGATTCCTTGATAGTTATTTAAATCTGTAGTGTCGGAATCTTGTCCATACCAATAACCTCTTAAGTATCGAGCTCTTATGTCAAAAGAAAAAACTTTTCCATAATCATAATTAAAAGATCTTCCAAGGGTTAATCCCCACCCTAAATCTAATTTGTCATCAACATCCGTTGTGCTCCATGTAGCACCACCGTTAATACCAAAAAACCATTTTGATCCGAGATCATAATTGACATGATTTAAATCCTGTGCATTAACAAAGGATAAAAAAAATGTAGAAAGTAAAATGATGTAAAATTTTTTCATAGCAAATAATTTTTGTTCAGATCAGAAAATCCTATAACTATGCCAAATTTCGCAAAAAATAATTTAAGCAAAAAAAGAGGACTAAAAAAAGGAATATAGAAAGAAAATAAAAGCCTTTAATTAACTGGTTAACAGTTTTTTATGGTTTAAAAAAAAGAAAATGTTATTTTTTTGTTAATGTTTTTTTGAGTTATATGTAACAGAAATAAAAAGAGGGGTTATCTTTATAAAAAAACAAAAAATGAGAAATTATATATCTGTTTCTATCGCCTCTATTGCCATCATTATAGCGGCTTTTTTATTTGGTAGTACATTTCAATCTCGCAATAAAAAAGACAATATAATTTCAACAAAAGGTTTAGGGACAATTGATTTTGAATCTGATTTAATTGTTTGGAAAGGAAGTTTTGGAAAAAAAAATCAAAACTTGAAAGAAGCCTATTCTCAATTAGAAAAAGACAGAAAAAAAATAGAAAGCTATTTGATTCAAAAAGGAATATCAATCGATGAAATGGTTTACTCATCCATTGATATACGCAAAAACTACAAGTCAGTATACGACAAAAAGACGGAACAAAGCTCTTCGGTGTTTATTGGTTATGAACTGACCCAAAACGTAACAATAGAATCCAAAAAAGTAGACAAAGTTGAAGATTTATCCAGAAAAATAACAGAACTTATAACAAAAGGAATAGAGTTAAATTCTTATGCTCCTAGCTATTATTACACAAAATTAGCAGACTTAAAAATCAAGATGATTGCTTCTGCAACAAAAGACGCCAAAAATAGAGCAAAAACAATTGCTTTAAATGCTGGGTCAGAACTAGGGGAATTACAAAATGCCAATATGGGAGTTTTTCAAATAACTGGGAGAAACTCTTCAGATAATTATTCTTGGGGAGGGACATATAATACGTCATCCAAATTAAAAACAGCAACCATTACAATGAGGCTCGAATATTTTGCAGACTAATTATATTCTGTTAACACAGGATTTAATTCCTTTAATGATCTTTTCTAAAGAAGGAAGAGCTGCATCTATTAATGTAGGTGAAAAAGCAAAAGGGGTATCTGTTTGCATTACTCGATAAACAGGGGCATCTAAATAATCAAAAGCATAATGCTGAAGATGATAAGCGAGCTCAGAAGATATAGAAGCAAGGGGCCATGATTCTTCAACAACAACACAATGGTTGGTTTTTTTAATAGAGTCAACAATGGTTGAGTAATCAATTGGTCTAATAGTTCTTAAATCTATTAATTCAACGGAAATATTTTCCTTCTCCAGTATTTCGATAGCTTCTTTTACAACTTTAATTACCTTTCCAAAAGAAATAACGGTAACATGAGACCCTTTTTTCACAACATCAGCAACACCTATTGGTATTAAGTATTCTCCATCAGGCACTTCACCTTTGTCTCCATACATTTTTTCGGACTCTAAAAAAACAACAGGTCCATCATCTCTTATTGCGGATTTAAGCAATCCCTTTGCGTCCATAGGGTTTGATGGAGTAAGAACTTTTAATCCAGGTACATGAGCATAAAAAGCCTCAAAGCTTTGAGAGTGCGTTGCCCCAAGTTGTCCAGCAGTTCCGTTTCCACCTCGAAAAACAATAGGGCAAGAATATTGTCCGCCAGACATTTGCAACATTTTTGCAGCACTATTTATAATTTGATCAGCTGCAAGAATAGCAAAGTTCCAAGTCATGAATTCAACAATGGGTCTTAATCCATTCATCGAAGCTCCAACAGCAATACCCGCAAAACCAAGTTCTGCGATGGGAGTGTCAATTATTCTCTTTTCTCCAAATTCATCTAACATTCCTTGTGAAACTTTGTATGCTCCATTATATTGAGCAACTTCTTCACCAAGCAAAAAGACGCTTTCGTCTCTTCTCATCTCTTCACTCATAGCTTCGCCTAGGGCCTGTCTAAATTGTAGTGTTTTCATGATGTTTAAAGAATTAAAATATTGCTTTAGAATAGCACAAAATTAGTTTTTAAGTTCTATTTAATAACAAATTTATAGGTTCTTTTTTGCTTATTAGCTATTAACTCTACAAAATAAGCACCACTTGAGATATTGTCTGTTGGAAAAATAATTAAGTTGTCTCCTTGCTGTGTAAAAACAGAATGAGTTTCTATTTCTTTCCCTTTAATGTCTTTTATTTTAAAAGATACTTTTTGAGGACTTTGAACCGAAAACCGAATATTGAGATCTTGATCTGTAGGGTTTGGAAATAATTCAACGTCATTAAATATTTCTTCTGAAGAATTTAATCCAACAACAAGGTTGTCAGATGGAGATCCTTCATAGAGATTAATATCATCTAAATAAAAATTATTTCCTTCGCCGGATTCAAATTTAAATTTCATTCTAAAATTAGAGGTAAAATAATTATTGGTAACATTTACCATATGAACAGTTGTCCAGTCATTTTGGCTTGATGGAGCCCAAGATGAAGTTGATGTTTGGGTTGATAATTGTGAACCTCCCAAAGTTTTTCTTTGAACCCAGGTGTCTCCACAATCAGGAGAAATAAAAACTTTTAAATACTCATAAGTAGAAGAGTTTTTCTTACGGTATGCATATCTAAAGCTTAAGGTAACAGATCCCGTAGAGGGAACAATAGAAAGGTCAATGTTTCCTGAAGATAATTCATCAATATTTCCATCGGGTTGACCAAAATTCATTAGTCGAACACATTTTGATCCAGAATGTCCAAAAGAAGATTCAAGTTCATAAGCATTATTGCTATTGGGATTGTATATGTCCCAATGACTAAGGTTGTTTATTGACCAATATGTTTCAAAACCTTCCCAGTATGGAATAGTAGTAGGCTGAGGAAGAACGCGGATATAATAGGTTTTAGACTCTGTTTCAGTATTTGTCCCGTCACTTGAGGTGAGGGTAACATCATACAGGCCTGCTTGTGAATATGTTACTGAGGGATTCTGATCTGTTGAGCTAGATGGGTTTCCTGAAGGAAAACTCCATGACCATGATGTGGCCATGTTGTAAGAATCATCCGAAAACTGAATGCTTTCACCTTCACAAATGGCGGTTTTATCGGAGGAAAAATCTGCGGCACATAAATAGGGGGTTCCTAAAATGCCGGTTTTTGTGTGATTGCTTGACTGCCAAAGGTTTGATCTTCCTGTATTAGAAGACTGCAGAGCTGTTCTCATTCTTGTAACTTGGCCACTTGTGAACATTTTGGAACAGTAGGAGTAATCCATGTAGTTTTCCACATTGTCATTAATATCAAATCCCCAATATCCATTATCACCCGAACAAGTATTTGAAGTTAATAGACATGCTTGAACACCAATGCAATCCGGGGTGTCGTCAACACCATCATCTGTGCTGCAACTTCCAGAGTTTCCGGGATTATTATTAGGCCCCCATGTGTGCTCAAGATTAAGCCAATGACCAACTTCATGAGTAAGGGTTCTACTTCGTGAGGTAGAAGAGGTTCCGATGGAACCAACATACTCATGAAGAATCCAGATTCCATTAGACATACTTTGTGATGACCAAGGAGAGGGATTGGTGGTATAACCGGCAGCTCCTCCTATTTCTCCACAAACAAAAATATTTAAGTATTCATTTCCCTTCCATGTTCCGTGGTAAATATCGTTATTGTTCCTAATTGTGTTAACCTGCACACCGCCATCATTTCCTTCATAGCTAATAGGAGACATTGTTTTTGTAATTCCTTTAAAGCAATTTCCATTTGGAGCTTTAGTAGCAAGCGCAAACTCAACTTCGACATCGCTTGGCATTCCCTGGAAGGAAGATGCAACAGTTGATGCGTCAGTATTTTGAAGCCGATAATCTCTGTTTAATATTGTAATAGCATCTTCTATTTGGTCATCCGAAATATTTTCGATTCCTCCATTATGAAGCACATGAAAAACAACTGGAATTGTATAAATCACACCTTTTTCAATAGAAGGTTTATCTTTTAGTATTTTTTTATACTCTTCCTCTGTTTCCTCCTTCATTTTAGAATAATCTGGGTTATCCAAAAGTGCTTTCATTTTTTTGTGTGTATGGCAATATTCAACATTTTCTCCAACCCTTGCATTAGAAGGGTCAAATGAATTTGTTTTTTGAGAAAAAGAATAGGCAAAAACATTAATGAATAATAGAAGTATAAACTGTTTCATAATAATAGTTTCGTTTAATTTATAGGTTTTGTTGGCGCACTAAAATAAAGTATTTTTTTAACAAAGCCCTATTGCGCATATTATAAATGACCAAATAAATTTAGGCACGAATAAAAAAAGCAAATACAAGACCTATTAATTTAACACCTGTATTTTTTATTTGTTCAAAAACTATAACGTAAATTTGTTGAATATGAAAAAAATTAAAGCAAAAGAAACTTTTTCAGTATCAACGAAAGTGGTTTTACCTAATGATACAAATACACTTGGCAATTTATTTGGGGGGCAATTGCTTGCATGGATGGATGAAATAGCAAGTGTTTCAGCCCATAGACACTGCAGAAGAGTTGTTGTTACCGCCTCAGTAAACAACGTTTCTTTTCAAAAACCAATTAAACAGGCTTCTATTGTTACTTTAGAAGCAAAAGTATCAAGAGCTTTTTATTCTTCAATGGAAGTTTTTGTGGATGTATACGTGGAGGATCATGTGACAGGTAAAAAAGAAAAATGCAATGAGGCAATTTATACTTTTGTTGCTGTAGATCAAAATGGAGGGCCGATACAGGTTCCAGAAATAACACATGAAACAGAGGAAGAAAAGAATAGATATCATGGAGCACTAAGAAGAAAAGAGTTAAGTTTGATATTGTCTGGAAAAATGAAAGCAACAGACGCAGTAGAATTAAAAAAATTATTTTTCGAGGTATAAATTTTTTATATTTACTTAAATGAAAAAAGTTAAAGCCTGTATTTTTTTACTTTTATTTTTTTTAAACTCAGGAGTTTACTTATCTCAAATTATAAGTCCTGAATTAGTTTCATCTTCTGGAGAAACATTCATTAATAATTCGTTGATTGTTGATTTTTCAATTGGAGAGATTGCAATTGAAAGCCATAATGCATCAAGTATAATTACACAAGGATTTCATCAACCAAGTTTTAATGGTACTGACATTATACAGGAATTAAACTTAAATATTAAGATATTTCCAAATCCAACATCATCAGTACTAAATTTAGAATTTCCTCAACATATAACTGCCAATATTATTATTACAGATATGAATGGGAGAGAAGTTTTTACAGATAAAATAACAGACAAAAAACAGCTTTCTTATAAACTGGATTTTTTAAAACCATCTGCATATTATCTTTATTTAGAAAAAGGAACACAAAAAAACATCTATGAAATTTTCATATTTTAAAAAAAGAGACTATTTATTTTTAATAACAATAGTTTGTCTTATTAATAATGTATTTTCTCAATCGCCCCAATCATTTAATTATCAAACGGTCATTAGAGATGGGTTGTGGAATCCTATAGCAAATCAAAGCGTCGGAATTCAAATTTCTATTTTAGAGGCTTCAGCAAATGGGAATGCTGTATATATTGAAGAGCATAACTCTATAACATCTCAAATTGGACTTGTTAATCTTGCAATAGGAGAAGGAACCGTTTCGCTTGGAAACTTTGACAGTATTAATTGGGGAACAAATGCTTATTTTATACAAATAGAGGTAGATATTGCGGGAGGAACTAATTATGTAATAATGGGAACAACTCAACTTAGAAGCGTTCCATATGCCTTATTTGCTGAAAATTCCAATAATCCAGGTCCTCAAGGTCCTCAGGGAAACACAGGTTCAACAGGAGCAAATGGTTTAAGCGCATATGAAGTTTGGATAGCAAACGGCAACACGGGCACACAACAGGATTTTTTAGATTCTTTGCAAGGAGCAACAGGGCTTCAGGGAAACACAGGTTCAACAGGAGCAAATGGTTTAAGCGCATATGAAGTTTGGATAGCAAACGGCAACACAGGTACGCAACAGGATTTTTTAGATTCTTTACAAGGAACAACAGGCCCCCAAGGAGCAACAGGCCCATCTTTTTTTTCGAAAATGGAAGGAGGAAAAGTAGACATTGGAAGTGAGGTGGGATTGGGAATTAAGATAATATCAGTGACTTTTCCCACTCCTTTTTCCACACCTCCTTTAGTGATTTGTACAGCTTCAGCACAGCCCGGCACTATTTTTGACGATTCTTTTAATATTACCACAAGATCAATAACTACAACTGGATTTGAAATGATTGTTAATAGAGTTGATAGTCATTCATGGTCACAGGATTTGGATGCACATTGGATGGCATTTGAGTATTAATAATTGAGATTAAATTATAAAAAAGTGTTATTTAAAAAAACCCTTCGAAACATTCTTGTTTTGTTTTCTTTTTTCTTATTTTCTTTGTCAAATGCACAAGAAATAAACAAAAAAGATTCTAATGGAAAAAACCAAGGACATTGGATTTTTTATACTAACAAGGCGTCTCAGCAAAACCCTCAAAAAAGAATTAAACTTCAAGAAGGGAATTACATAAATGGAAGAAAAGAAGGACAGTGGATATTTTATTATCAAGATGGAGTTACTCCTAAAATAAAGGCTATTTTTAGAAATAACCGTCCTTATGGGCTCTATGAAAAATATTATTCAAATGGAATCCTGAAAGAAAAAGGAAGTGTGGTAAACAATTTAAATATAGACTCTATAATGACTTTTCATCCAAATGGGAAAGTTGAATATGCCGCTATTCTAAATATAGAAGGAAAAGAACAAGGGGCGGTGAAGTATTATTATCCAAATGGGAAAAAAGAATTTGAATATTTAGCAATAAACGGTTCGCCTGCTGGAGCAGCTACTATTTTTTTTGAAGATGGAACCATAAAAAAGAAAATGGAATATACCTCATCAACCGAAGTGGTTATTTTAGAAGAAAACCAAGAGCCTCAAATTATAATAAAACCAACTCAAGTAATAAAAGAAAAAACCAAAGCACCCAAACTAGGAAATCCAAGAACAAGAGGAGCAAGGTTTTTACCAGATGGATTTAATCGTTGCTATTCCAAAAATGATGAAATATGGCAAGATGGATATTTTAAAAAAGGTCGTTTATGGGAGGGAAAAGTTTTTATTTATGATAAAGAAGGAATCCTTACAAAGGTTAAGATATATAAGGAAGGGAAGTTTTTAGCTGACGGTCAATTATAATAAATAAAATAAAAAAGCAACCTGTTTGAATTTATTGCGTCTTCAATGTGTAAACTAAACTAAACTGCTTGCTAATGTTTCCAAAACCAATAATCTTCTCGCCAATCATATTTTAAAATATGACATATTAAAAGACACTCATTTTGTTTTAAATGAAACCAAGTGTCGTACTCTTTTTTTAGCTGATTTTTTTTAAAAAAGAAACATTTCTTTTTAACCCATTAAATCCAGTGCGCTTTAAAGCGCTATTTTTAAAGATGACATTGAAACCTTCATGATTCATTTCATCCCACTCCTCCTTTGTTAAAGAAAGCAATTTTGATTTTGGGGTGAAATCTGGTTCATTGTGATTTTTTGAGAATCGGTTCCATGGACAAACATCTTGACAAATATCACAGCCAAAGGCCCAATTCCCCATTTTGTTTTTAAAGTCGTCATGAATAAGCGCATCTTTAAACTCAATGGTTAGGTATGAAATACACTTTGAAGCATCAATTTTATACGGCTCATACAGAGCTTGAGTGGGGCATGCATCTAGACACTTGGTGCAAGTGCCACAATAATCTTTAATTGGACCATCTGGATCAATTTTTAAATCGATAATTAATTCAGAAATAAAAAAGAAACTTCCTTCTTTTGGATTAATTAGATTCGTGTTTTTTCCCATCCAACCAAGTCCACTTTTTTTTGCCCATGCTTTATCCATTACCGGAGCTGAATCAACAAAACATCGTCCGTTTATCTCCCCAACATTTTCATTAATATAATGATAAAGACTCTTTAGTTTTTTTTTAATTACAAAATGATAATCATTGCCATAAGCATATTTAGAAATCTTTGGAGCGGTTGGGTCTTTTTGAGTTTTTTGTGGAGAATAATTTAAAAGCAATGAGATGACAGTTTTAGCGTCATCGACAATCAGACGAGGGTCAAGCCTTTTATCAAAATAATTTTCCATATAGCTCATTTTCCCATGCAGATTACCATTAAGCCAATGCTCAAAATCAGAAGCTTCTTGCTCAAGAAAATCAGCTTTTGAAAAACCACAATAAAAAAAACCAAGCTCGTTTGCTTTCTGTTTGATTTTAGATTTAATGTTCAAAGAGTTCATTTGTTTAAAACAGGCTGTCTTGTTGCCAATTCATCCCAAGATCAAAATATTTAAAGGTTTTATCGGTTGCTTTTCGTCCTCTAGGGGTTCGCATTAAAAAGCCTTCTTGTATTAAAAAGGGCTCATAGACTTCTTCAATAGTTCCTGCATTTTCTCCAATAGCTGTTGCAATTGTACTTAGACCAACAGGCCCACCGTTAAATTTTTCAACTAGGGATTTTAAAATACGGATATCCATCTCATCGAGTCCATTTTCATCGACATTAAGAGCTTTAAGGGAAATTTCAGTTATTTCATCATCAATTTTTCCGCTTCCTTCAATTTGCGCAAAATCACGAACTCTTCTTAAAAGGGAATTTGCGATTCTAGGAGTCCCCCTGCTTCTACTTGCAATTTTATACGCCGCACTTTCGCTTATTGGAATATTTAATAAAGAAGAAGACCTTTCAACAATTAATGTAAGGGTTTTTGAATCATAATAATTTAGCCTACTGTTTATACCAAATCGTGCTCTAAGAGGAGAGGTTAGTAGTCCAGACCTTGTGGTTGCTCCTATTAAAGTAAATGGAGCTAAATCTATTTGAATGGTTCTAGCATTTGGCCCGCTATCGAGTAAAATATCAATTACATAATCTTCCATCGCAGAATAAAGATATTCTTCAATAACTGGACTTAAACGGTGAATTTCATCAATAAACAAAACATCTCCATTTCCTAAGTTGGTTAATAAACCTGCTAAATCACCAGGTTTATCAAGAACAGGTCCGCTTGTTACTTTAAAGCCAACATCAAGTTCATTTGCCAAGATGTTTGCTAGGGTGGTTTTTCCTAATCCAGGAGGCCCGTGTAACAAAACATGATCAAGAGGTTCATTTCTTAATTTTGCTGCTTTAACAAAAACCTTAAGGTTTTTCACAATAGAGTCTTGTCCTGAAAAATCCATTAAAGATTTTGGCCTTAAAACTTTGTCAAAATCTTTTTCTGAATTATTTTCAGCTTCTTCTTTGTAGTTAAATGAGTCTTCCAATAGATAAAGGATTTATACAAATGTACAAAGCAAAAACGTATGTATGAATTTAATAATGAATATAAAACACAATCGTAAGATTTATTAAGCAAATAGTTATCTTCGTCAGTAAATATAAGAATATGAAATACGACAGAATAAAAAATGATTTATATATCCGAAATAGAAAATCATTTGCTTCTCAAATGAAAAACAATGCGCTTGCGATATTTAATTCTAATGATATCTATCCTATAAGTGCTGACAGCACTATGCCATTCCAACAACATAGAGATATTCTGGCTCTTTCTGGTGTTGATCAGGAAGAATCTATATTGATTGTGTTTCCAGATTCTTCAAATCAAAAACATAAAGAAGTTCTTTTTTTAAGAGAAACAAACGAGCATATAGCTGTTTGGGAAGGAGAAAAACTAACAAAAGAAAATGCATTTAAAACATCAGGAATTAAAACAGTTTATTGGTTAAATGAATTTGATTCTATTTTAAAACAATTAATGGCAGAAGCCTCAAGAGTTTATATAAACACAAATGAACACACAAGAGCCAACAGAGAAGTCGAAACAAGAGAGGAGAGATTTATAAAAAGATTAAAAAAGGATTACCCAGCTCATCAATATTGCAAAAGTGCTCCAATAATGCATAGAATAAGATCTGTAAAAGGTCCTGAAGAAATAGAACTTATGCAAAATGCCTGCAAAATTACAGAAGCTGGTTTTAGAAGATTATTGAAATTTATAAAGCCGGGAGTTTGGGAATATGAAATAGAAGCTGAATTAATGCATGAGTTTTTAATTAATCGTTCGCGCGGATTTGCGTATACACCAATAGTTGCTTCAGGTAGAAACGCTTGCGTTTTACATTATATTGAAAACAATAAACAATGCAAGAACGGAGATGTTATTTTACTTGATGTTGGAGCAGAATACGCAAATTATGCTTCTGATTTAACACGTTGTATACCGGTTAATGGAAAATTTACAAAAAGACAAAAAGAGGTATATAACGCAGTGTTACACGTGAAAAAAGAATCTGAAAAACTACTTGTTTCTGGTGCAATGTTAACTGAATATCACAAAGAGGTTGGAGTTTTAATGGAAGAGCAACTTTTAAAACTAAAGCTTCTTTCTCCATCAGATGTTAAAAAACAAAACCCGGATTGGCCAGCATATAAAAAATATTTCATGCATGGAACATCACACTTTATAGGACTTGACACACATGATGTGGGATTATGGACAGAACCAATAAAAGAAGGAATGGTTTTTACTTGTGAACCAGGGATATATATTCCTGAAGAAGGTCTTGGAATAAGACTTGAGGATGATTTACTTGTTCAATCAAAAGGAGCTCCTTTTAATTTAATGGGAGACATTCCTATTGAAGCAGAAGAAATTGAATCGATAATGAATGAAAGCTAAAAATGCTTCATTATAAATTAATAGGTAGTGAAGGACCCTTATTGGTTTGTATCCATGGATTTCTTGAAAGCCTTCAAATGTGGCAAAAAATTAATTGGCAAAAGATAGGAATTCAAGTATTAATGGTGGATTTACCAGGTCATGGGAAGTCTACATTTACCGCAGATGAAAACAACCCAGATTTAAATTTCCCGACAGATGAAATTTTAAATTTATTAAATGGATTTAATGTAAAAGAATATAACATTATTGGACATTCTCTTGGTGGATATATTGCTTTAGCTATTAAAAAAAAAGATAAAAGGTGTAAGAAAACTATTTTATTGAATTCTAATTACTGGACAGATTCACCAGCAAAAAAAAGAGATAGGATAAGAGTAGCTGATATTGTTTTTAAATCAAAAAGTTTGTTTTTAAAACATGCAATTCCCGCATTGTTTGTTAATCCAGAAAAGAATAAAAAAGAAACAGAAGAATTAATTAATCAAGCATCAAGATATCTTCCTGAAAGTATTGCTTATTATTCTTTAGCAATGAGAAAAAGAGTGGATTTTTCAAACGATATTAATGAAGACTGTTTTGCTATACAGGGAGAAATGGATTTATCATTAAGTAAGATTCAATTAAGAGGTCTTCAAAGCATATTTGAAAATCGTCTTTTTTTAATTAAAGGAAGTGGTCATATGTCAATTTATGAAAAGACCTCTTGTGTTCAAAATGTTATAAAAAAGATTTTATTCAATTAAGATTTGATTTTTCAGTAAATCCTCCAAGGTTTCTCTTTTCTTTATTAGATGCCCCTTTCCATTTTTAAACATTACTTCAGCAGGCTTGAACCTTGAGTTATAATTACTTGCCATGGTGTAACAATATGCTCCAGCATTTCTAAAAACTAAATAATCTCCTTCTGATATTTCATTTATTTTCCGATTGCTGCCAAAAGTGTCCGTTTCACAGATATATCCAACAACAGAGTAAAACCTTTCACGACCAGTTGGGTTAGAAATATTATCAATTTGGTGATATGAATTATACATCATCGGTCTCATCAAATGATTAAACCCACTATCTATTTGAGCAAAAACAGTGGATGTTGTTTGTTTTACTACGTTTACTTTTGTAATAAAATGTCCAGCCTTGCTAACAATAAATTTTCCAGGCTCAAAAGCAAGAGTTAAATTTTTACCGTATTCTTTGCAAAACAGGTTAAACTTTTCAGATAATCTTTGTCCAAATTCTTCAATATTGGTTTCTATATCCCCCTCATGATAAGGAACTTTAAACCCGCTTCCAAAATCAATGAAATCTAGGTTTTTAAATTGTTTTGCGGTGTTAAACAATATTTCTGAAGCATGTAAAAAAACATCAATATCCAGAATATCGCTACCTGTATGCATATGCACTCCGTTTACATGCATTTTGGTGTTATTTACTATTCTAATGATATGAGGAATTTGATGAATGGAGATGCCGAATTTGGAATCAATATGTCCCACAGAAATGTTTCTATTTCCACCAGCCATGACATGAGGATTAATTCTTATACAAACAGGAGTGTTTGGATGTTTTGTGCCAAATTGTTCTAAGATTGATAAATTATCAATGTTTATTCGAACGCCCATTTTAGCAGCCTGTTCAATTTCTTCTAGGGATACCCCATTTGGAGTAAATATTATTTTATTTGGAGAAAACCCGGCTTTTAAGCCTAGCTCTACTTCTTGTATAGATACCGTGTCAAGTCCTGACCCAAGATTTTTTATAAAAGATAAAATGGAAATATTAGATAAAGCTTTAGCAGCATAATTTATTTGGGTGTTTTCAACTCCTTTAAATGCATTTTTTAATCTTACATATTGAGATTTAATTATTTCAGAGTCATAAACATAAAGAGGGCTTTCAAATTTTTTTGCCAGAGCAATTAGGTCTGAATTTTTCATATTATTAGAATAAATAAAAAGTAAATTTAATGCTAATTGTAATTATATCTATTTAAACCACACATCTGTGATGATTTCTTTTTTAGCATATTGGTTTACTCGCTCTATAATTACTTGTTTGCCATGAGATAACTCCTCTCTCATAACTGAAGAATCAAGAGTTATAATCAATGTTTTATTGTATATTTTTAAATCTAATGTTCTATTAGCAACAGCGACTCCCATCATTTCTTTCCACCCGTTTAGAACATCAATCTCATTCATTTTTTTATCAAGCCCATAAGCTTTTAGCATTTTATCAATAAGCAGCTTTAAGGGCTTGCCATCGGCGTTTCTATATTCTTTCTTTTTTTTCAAAGCTTATTGTGTGATTTGTCCTTCATTGACATGAAATAAAGAGTGTTTAATGGGAAGCTTTGTCATCACTTGAGTTAACCTTTCTTTATCTGTGTCTGTAACTAGAACCTGACCAAAATAATTATTAGCAACTAAGGAGATTAACTTTTCAACACGTTCTTTATCTAATTTGTCAAAAATATCATCAAGAAGTAAAACGGGCTTGATTTTCAAGTGGTTTTTAATCCATTCATATTGCGCAAGCCTTAAAGCAATAATAAAAGATTTTTGTTGTCCTTGAGATCCAAATTTTTTAATAGGAAGGTCGTTTATTAAAAATTTTAAATCGTCTCGGTGAGTACCAACAGTTGAATATTGTAGAGCAAAATCTTTGTCTTGTGCTTCATTTAAAATTGTTTCAAAAGAACATCCTATTAGATGTGATTTATAATTTAAAGAAACGTTTTCTTTTTTATACCCAAGGTCTTCATAGAAATTAATAAAACACGGGATAAATTCATCAATAAATTTTTTTCGTTTTAAAAAAATAAGGTTTCCAAGTTCTATTAATTGGGTGTTCCAAGGAGCCATTCTTTCAGAGTCAAACTTTCTTGTTTTGTTCATTGTTCTTAAAAGAGTGTTTCTTTGATCAATGCATTTATTGTATTTCTGAAGAGCGTCTAGGTATGTACGGTCTTGTTGGCTAATAACCCCATCCATCCATTTTCTTCTTAAATCACTTCCTTCAGAAATAAGATCACGATCATAAGGACTAATCATTACAACGGGAAGTAATCCTATATGATCTGCTAATCGATCATATTCTTTTTTGTTTTTCTTAAACTTCTTTTTATTTTTTTGATGTACAAGGCATTGTATGTTTTCTTTTTTGTTTTTAAGAATCCACTCTCCTTTAATGGAAAAAAAATCTTGATTGAACAAAATGTTTTGCCTGTCTCTAACATTGAGATATGATTTACACATGCTCATATAGTAAACAGCATCTAAAATATTTGTCTTTCCACAGCCATTTTTCCCAAAAAAACCATTAATCCCATCAATAAGGGTTATATGGTTTTCTTTGTGGTTTTTAAAATTAATTAGTTGTAATTCTGAAAGATACATATTACAACAAAGTTAGTAGGAAAAGACCTATCAACGTAAAAAAGAGGAGATAAAAGAAAATTAATTTATACTAATAAGCTCAACTTCAAAAATTAAAGTTGTGTGTGGGCCTATTTGTTGTCCGGCACCTCTTTCACCATACGCTAGATTAGAAGGAACAAAAAGCTTCCATTTTGAACCGACAGGCATTAACTGTAAAGCCTCTGTCCAGCCCGAAATAACTCCATTAACAGGAAAAGATGCAGGTTGGTTTCTTTCCACAGAACTGTCAAAAACGTCACCGGAGATTAATGTTCCATGGTAATGAGTGGTAACAGTATCTGTTGCTTTTGGCTTTGCTCCGTCACCTTCTTTAAGGATTTTATATTGTAATCCGCTATCAAGTGTTGTAACTCCATCAGCATTTTTGTTGTTTTCCAAAAAAGACTTTCCTTCTTCAATTGCTTTGCTTTGTTGTTCTTGCTGAAGTTTTCCAAAATAATCTTGAAGATAGCTGTTTATATCTTCTGGGTTTATTTTTAAATCGGAATTGGAAACAACATCATTAATTGCTTCAGTAAAAGTTTTTGTATCTAGATCCGTTAATCCTTGAGATTGTAGGCTCATTCCTATGTTTGCTCCCAAACAATAGCTTAATTTTTCGTTTTCGTTCTGTATCATGGGGCGCAAAGTTAATCGAATATAGCTAACAAACCCTTCTTGTTGGGTTTTTTATTTTTCAAATTTAACAAAAGAACAAAGGAATATTGTTGCTTATTGTAAAATAGAGCTTCCGTCTGTTTTGCAATTAAAAGCTTGACTATTAATCCCAATAAAATCTAATATTGTTGGAACAAGGTCCACTTGAGAACTTGAACAGCTTTCTTTGAATAATAGAGAGGGATGTTGGGCGAAAAAGATGGTATTAGCTATATATGGATTATATTGTCCATCTCCATGACTAGTTCCATCTCCACCATGGTCTGACACGATGAAAACAATCCAGTCTTCTCCATTATTTCTTTTTGTTTCTATGATTGAAAAAAGTTGCTGAACATAGTTGTCTGTCTGAGTAAGAACTTGTGCATACTCTGTTACACTTGAACTAAACCCATGTCCGTGTCCAGCAGCATCTGGGTCATCAAAATGAAGAAAAAGAACATCAGAAGAAACAGCGTTTTGGTTAATCAGAGTTTCCTCTGCTAGTTGATAAACTTCAGCATCTGAAAGACTGTTTTGTGGAAAATGGTCTGCTTTTTCAAAAGTTAAGAATTCATTAATAGGTGTCCAGTTAACAATTGATGTTGTGTTTATACTGCTGTCTGCGTTTTCAATGTAATGAAAAAAAGAAGGAAAGTCGCTTAGTTGGTTGTCAGTAAAACTATTGTTGGTGACTTGATGTTTACACCAATGAACACCAGTTAAAAGGCTTGACCAGTTGGGTCCACTAATTGTGTGGTCTTCAACACTATGGCAGTCATTAAAGAAAACCGTTGAGGATTGAGAAAGTTGGTTCAGAAATGGAGTGATGCTTTGTTGCATTGCTTCTGATCTAAAGCCATCAACCCCAATAATTAAAACTTTTCTATTAATTTTTGAGGTATCTATTGTTATAGTGTTGTTATTACAAGCATTTGTTCCCAGTAAATTAGAACATGTAGTAGTAGTGCTTGTTTTTTTGCAAGAAAAACAAGCAAATATTAGACAGAAAAACAAAGCGACTTTCATTTTAAACAAGGTATTATTTCTATTTAAGTTTTAAAAATCGTTTTCGACAAATCAGTTTATTATTTATTATTTCTAAATAATATGCACCATTATTTAAATAGGAAATATCTATTTGTTCTGAGTAATTAAGCTCTTTGATGAAGCTCCCACTTAGATCATAAAGTCTTATGAGCGAAGAACCAGAAATTTCTTTATTTGCTATTAACCTAATTTTATCAGCTGCTGGGTTTGGATAAACATAAATAGGCAACATAGTATGTTCAACAATTCCAGTATGATTAATAATCAAATTAAGAGTAATGGTGCTATCGCATCCTGAGGAGTTTGTTAAAACCTGGGTGTAGCTTCCTGATTGAGTGTAATCTTGACCATTTAATGCATAAGTGTCCAAAGCAGTGTCGGCTATTGTGGTTTGACTGCTATTACCGGTAATTATGTTAACGGTGTCTATAGAGCTAGGACAACAAGAACTACTAATGGTCCAAACAAATAGATTGTCTCCAGCAACAAGCCCTGAAACTCCAGAGTTTGAAATAGAGCTATCATTAACAGTTGCATTTCCCAACGATGTCCATACTCCATAATCATTTACAGCAGTATTTCCATTTAAATTGAGAGTTGTTTGATCACAAATCATAGAGTCGATTCCAGCATTAGACTGAGTTGTTACAAACGGAATATTTCCAAATCCAGAATACTTAGAACCGGCATAAGACACATCAAATCTACCTGTTTGAATATATTGAACATTTACATTTTGAGCTGTTTGAATAGGATTGTTAGAACTTGCTCCAAAATCCCAGACATCCGAACTATCTGATGTGAAATTAATTTCTTGAAATGCACAAATGACATTTTCCATGCTTATGTTGGCTTGATTAATTAGGTCAAAATTATCGGGATCATTAGCCCCAAGAGTAAGCAAAACAGTAGAGTCTCCTTGCGTCATAGAGGGGGTCGTTCCATCTAAAACAATTTTTATGTTAAGCCCATCTGCTCCAGGTTGACCATTACCACCATCACCACCATCGCCACCGGTGCCACCAGCTCCAGAATTGGCAGAACTTCCTCCGCATCCAGCATTCTGACTTCCTCCTCCATTATTTCCAGAAGTTCCCGCTTGTCCAGCACCTCCACTTCCTCCATTAGCAATCCCATTTATATGAATATAAACATCATGAATGGCCCCTCCAACCCCGTTTTTACTTAAATAGATACCAAAAGACCCGCCTGCTCCAAACCCTCCAGTTCCTCCTAATCCACCATTACCACCATTACCACCGTTGCCGCCATTTCCTGAACCAAAATAACTGCAAGTACAATCTGTTCCTTTAGACATTCCGCCACCGCCACCGCCGCCACCGCCACCATTTCCATCACCTCCATTAGCCGATTGGCTATTAGGGATAAAATAAGGAAATGACAAGACAGATGTTGGAGCAGTTTGAGAGGCATCAGCGCCATCTGATCCTGCAGAACCCGTAGAACCGTTATTTCCAGAAACGGGATAAGCGTTACAACCAAAAACATTACAACCATCTCCATTAGCACCACCACCACCATTTCCGCCAGCAGTTCCTCCGCTACCACTACTGCCATTGCTTCCATTTGCTCCATTTGCATTACAACCTTGATTTGAAGCTCCACCGAGACCTCCATTTCCTCCACTTCCACCGCTACCACTACCGCTTGTTGTTACTCCATTATCACCATTTCCAGCTATACCAGAATTGATTTGACATCGAACAATATTATAGTAAGAGCAAGAATCTAGATGTATTCCATATGTGGACATAGAAGGCTGGTTAGCATTTTCGGTTGAAATAGTAAGATCCTGAAGTCTAAAAGAAGAAATATTTGAGCCAGAAATAGCTATTATAGAAGGCCATGTAAGTACTTGAGAATTAAGAGCCGAACGATGAATTACTGTTGCTCCGCATAGACTTGTTTTTTTCCAGTTGGAGGCGCTAATATATCCTCCTTCTATTGTTATAGAATCTTTTAAAACCAAAGCCGTATCAATAATATAAGTGCCGGTATCAAGTTTAAGAACATCTCCAGGCATAGCTATTATTATAGCAGAATCTAAGCTAGCGGGATCATTTTCCCCTCCCGTTCCACTTCCCGACGGAGAAACATAAATCACCTGACATTGAGTAAAAACATAATACTTAAGCACTAAAAAAAAGAATAGAATTAGATTTTTTTTCATAATTATTGACTATTAAGATTTATTAGGAATCGGAGAATAAATTTAAAGATACAAATTTTATTTTTTCATTTTTACAGGCAATGGCTCATCGCCAACTCCATAGATGTTTGAGGTGTTGTGTTTCCATGTCCAGCCACTAATAACTACTTTTTGAATAGGAACAGGCTTTAATTCAGCAATTTGTTCTTCATTTAATTTAACCGTAATGCTTCCGTCATTGTTTATAGGAATCAAAATAGATTTTTTAGAATTGGTGTTTTCTGTGTCTTGATTGGCAAAAGAGGGGTTAATAGCATACATCATAAATCCAAAAGAAGCCATTAGCATAGAGGGTCCAAGCATCATTTTATACCAGTTTTTTGCAATAAATTTTTTCATGTTTTTATTTACAAGATACAAAATGAGAATTTATAAGAGCTGTTTTTATAAATTTACTTTTTTCTACAGTACGTAGAATTTTAATTTGGTATATTGTTTGAACGGGATTAAATTTGTAGTATGAATAGATTTATTTTATTATCATTATTTTTTTTCAATTTATCCACACTTAATTCTCAGGTGCCAAGAATTGAAATAAATACAAAATCAACAAATATTGAGAATGAAGTTAATTTAAGTCTCTTTAAAAGATTTCAAAGATATAATTCGAAAACAACTGACAAGTCAGATGTTTATGAGAGCTCTATTAATTCACCTAAATCAGTGACTTTTTCAAATGATGGAACAAAGTTTTATGTTCATTCATTGGAGGGCTATACAACGACAGTTTTTGCAACAAAAAATTTAAAAAAGATAAAAGAAATTAAACATGAGTTCAATGAAACCAACGATTCATTGTTTAAAGATGGAGAGTATAATGTATTTAATTATAAATATTTCCAAGAAAGAAAAAACAAGAATTTTTTTAAAGGAAAACCCGTTGAAAGTTGTATTTCTCATAATGGAAAATATCTTTGGGTTAGTTATTATCGAAGAGATTTTGATCCAATTGCCCAAAGTCCATCAGCTGTTGCCATAATAGATACGGATAAAGATGAGATAATTAGAGTTATGCCTACCGGTCCATTACCAAAAATGCTAGCTTGCTCATCAAATAATAAATATATATCTGTAACACATTGGGGAGACAATACTGTAGGGCTTATTGATATAAGTTTTGACAACCCATTTGATTTTAAGTACATTAAGCATCTTATTGTAGATTATCAGAAAGATCTAAATTTTAGCGAGGAAAATATAAATAGGGATCAATCTTGTGGTTTTTGTTTAAGAGGAACAGTTTTTTCTCCTGACAATGATTATTTATTAGTTGGCAAAATGGGGGGAAGTGGGGGTATAGCAATAATTGATTTAGATAGCTTTATGTATTTAGGAACAATAAAAGGCATGAAATCTAATCTTAGACATATGATAATTAAAGATGATTATCTTTTTTTAAGCACAAATAGAACTGGATATGTTCAAAAAACTAATTACAAAAAGTTATTGCAAAACGTTACGTTGAAATTAAAATCAAAACAAAAAATAGAATACTCTTTTTGGGAAAATGTTTATGTTGGCTCTGGAGCAAGAACTATTTGTTCATCGCATGATGGTAAATATATTTTTGTAGCAGTTAATAATAAATGTAAAGTAAAGGTTATTAGATCAAAAGACATGAAAATTATATCTACAATTGATGCCGACGCATACCCTGTTGGTCTTGCAGTTTCAAGAGATGATAAGTATTTAGTTGTAACATCTCAAGGGAAAAAGAACGGAGGAGGAAATTCAGTTATGATTTTTAAGGTATCAAAACCATCAAAATGAAAGAAATAATTAATGAAAAATTCATGTTGTTGTTTATTAACTTTTTTGATTTTATTTAATTATTCGTTGTCTCAAGATGACTCAAGTCTTGTAATTAAGAGCTCATTTTATGGTATTTCATTAAAAAAACTTGACTCTATAATTGATACTGGCAAAACCTATATTGGCATCAAATACGTTTATGGGGGGAGATCTCCATCTGGTTTTGATTGTAGTGGTTTAATACATTATATGTTTAAAATTCATGGACTTAAAATAAGTCGTACAAGCTTTTATTTATCTAAAATGGGACAGAAAATACCATTTGATAAAACACAAAAAGGAGATTTGCTTTTTTTTAAAGGAAGAAACATTTCTAATCCGACTATAGGTCATATAGCTATTTGTGTTGAAAATAATGAAGGATGTTTAAAAATGCTTCATGCAACTAAAGCTGGTGTTATGATAGACGTTTTTCATGAAAAATCGTATTATCCAAAAAGATTTCTTTTTGCCAAAAGGTTTTTAAAAATATCCGCTCCATGAAAAAAAGAGAAATTATTAAACAAGCAAATACTTTATATAAAGAGGGAAAAACGCGTCAGGAGGTTTATGAGTTATTAATTCAAAAAATAGAAAAACCAATCTCTTACACAGCAAACATCTTACGGTTTTGCCCACCTATTAATACCAGAAAAAAACATTTAAAATTATATTGGTCGTTTCTTTTTTTTCTTTTTACATATGAGTTTTTGTATATAATAATGGCCTTTTCATTTAAAATGAAGGGAACAGAATTCTATCAACTGTTTTTTCATAAAGGGCTTCCCATTACTTATGGTTTTGCAAAAGCAAAAGCTGGATTATTTAGCCCATTATCATTGTTTGAGGCCGAACTTGTCTTTCTTATTATTCCTTTTTGTGTTTGGATTTCGGCCTTGCTTCTAATTTTTATTAGCCATATCAAATATCACCTTAACTATTTATATTTCGTGTTTGCATACTACCTATATTCTATAATTTTTTATCTTATTTTTTTGTTACCAAGTTTTATTATTGCTTTACTTGCTTACATTGATGGGGAAAAATTTTTGATGGGAGACAAAGAAATAAAACTATATATGACTGTTGGTTTTATAAATTTGATCATTAGCATCATAATGCTAATGCTGGTTAAAAATCTCAGAAAAAAACTAGCTCCTTTTTATAATAAAGAACAGACGATATACACAACCCAAAAAGGTCAAAAAAGAAAAAAACTCGTTATTAAATTTAATGATTAAGCGCTTTTAATTGGAATAGATTAAATGAATTTCATTTTCACTTAAATTTTTTGCGCCAAGTCTAATCATAATGTTTATTTGTTCCTGTTTTTTATTGCCCCTATAATAGGTATAAATTAGCCAGTCCGTAGTAGGCAATTGGGTTATTTTATTTTTAGGCTTTGTAAAGCCAAGGGCTTTTAATTCCTTAATGGTTTTTAATTGAATGTTTTTATAGGTTTTATACCTGCACCTATTTTTATTTTTAGAGAGTTTTACTTTGTTTATTTCTTCATTGTTGAGGCAAATGATGCATTTAGAGGGCTCTTTTAGATTAATATAGTTAAGATTTTCGATGTTTTCAGGTTGATATTTTTGCATTGATTGAAACCCTTTTTTTATCATCAAGGAATCAAAGCTTTGGTAGTCCATTTTACATATTTCAATTAAGTCTTCAGCATTAAATTGGCATTGGGCAATGCTAGAAACAAATAAGAAAATAATCAAAATCTTAATCATTATCTGCGAATTGCTTTTTTTATCAAGTGTCCTTCTATTAAGAGGTATTCAGTTGTTTGAGGGTAAGAGAAATGTTCGGTTTCTTCATCACCCTCTCCCATTTTTGTTTCTATTTCTATTGCATTTCCATAAATCTTTGATTTTGTTGTTTCTTCCCACCAGTATGGCTCATCACCTGTGCTTTCTTCTTCTCCAAAAACATTTATAGATACGGCCTTATTTTTGTGTATTATTGTCCCAATAACATAATATCCAGAACTATACGGACAAGCCTCATAGGATTCATGAAATAAGCCCCATAAAAAAACAGAGGAGTTGTTATTTAATTTTATATGTTCTATTTCAAAGGCTTCAGAAACTCGAACCATACCAAGATCAATTTCATTATCAATGTAATTTTTATACAAATCATTTGCTTTTAAAGAATCAATGAAGAGAAATCGTTTAAGCATAAAAAAATCAGGGGAATTTTTGAGCGTATCGTATCCCGGACATAAAAAAAGAAGATCATCTGCATGCAATTGTTTGTCGCCAATTTCGTAATCTTGGGTAAAAATATTGTCTATGTATGCGGAATCAATAAGAAGAGGGAAATCAACACGTGTTGGATTATTTATTTTAGCAAACCATGGCTCTTGAGCAATTGATGAATGTACTATAAAAAGCAAAAAAGCAATAAAAGATAAGTTTTTCATATATGTATGGTTTTATGCATGTGTTAGTTCTAAAATAATGCCAAAGTTATTTATTTTTAAAAAGCCGTTTAATCGTTCGGTATGCTTTTTTGTTTTTCCCATAATAATCAATAACGCTCCAACTTGGTCCAGGCCAACAATCGTTTAACTGCCAAAACATGGTTCCCATACAATGAGGTTGTTTTAAAAGATGTGAGCCAATTGCTTTTTTCAATGCGATTTCTTGAGTTTTCTGACTTAGCTTGACATAGGATTTAAAGTTTTTGGGCTTTTTAAAGTATTTATGAATATTTTGACTGATGAGCTTATTACCAACATAGCTTTTCTGCCTGTTTCTCATTGTTTCTGAGTTCAAATACAAGCTGGTGTCTGCGCATGTCTTTTTTAAACTATTATAATTAGGAAAAGACTGAAATCCATATTCTACCATAAACCGCCCAACATTTTTATCAAAATCTTCAAATGAATCTTTTCCGTGCCAAACCCCCCAATAATGCATAGAGCTATGATTGAAATTTTCTGCTTTGCCCCAGTTGCTTAATGGTGTAGAACTCACATAGTTTGTTACTGTGTGTAAGGAGGATAAAGCAGCTGTTTCTATTAATGAATTCGGTATTAAAATTTTAAATAAATGTTTATAATCTGCCCAAAGTTTAATAGAGTCTAATTTAGAATACTGATATTGTTTTTGCCACCCCCAGTTTTTCCAAGCAACCTCTATTTCATTGTTTCCGCACCAAAGAGCAATACAGGGGTGATTTTGAAGCCTGGTTACGTTATCTATAACTTCTTTTTCAATGCTTGGGAAAAGGTCTTTTGGATAGAGGCTTCCTGCAAACATAAAATCTTGCCAAATCATAATTCCCATTCGATCACATAAATCATAAAAGTAATCTTGCTCATAAATTCCGCCTCCCCACACCCGAAGCATATTTATGCCTGATTTTTTTACTTTTTTTAGGAGCTTTTTATATTGCGATTTTTTAACCCTTGAGGGAAATATGTCCTGAGGAATATAATTTGCTCCCTTTATGAAAACAGGATTTTCATTTACAAGAAAATAAAAAGAAGTTCCTATGCTGTCTTTTTGTTGAATCAACTCTATATTTCTTAAGCCAAAAGTTGTTTTCCTCGAATCAAGAAGCGTATCGTTTTTTGAAATATGAATGGATTGAGTATAAATGGGTTGTTTCCCCTCTCCATTACAAGACCATTTTTTTGCCTTTTTAATAAAGTTAAGGTTTACAAATGTATCCACTTTTGATTTTTGAATATGAGGGTGTTTTTTTTTGTCAATTTGCACATAATATGTTTCACCTATTTTGCCCTCTATTTTAACATAAGTGTATACGGCAGCGGATTTGACATTATATTTTTTAGGGAGAATCGTTGTATTAATTTTGACGCTCTTAATGATTGCCTTATTCCAAAAAATCAATTTAACAGGTCTCCAAATTCCACAACCAACAAATCTAGGTCCCCAATCCCAACCATATTGATACGTCGCTTTTCTTGTGAAAGAAGCTGTTCTTGGCTCTTTTGTTTCACAACCAGAAGGAAGCTTAACAAAATGATTTTCATAACGTTTTAATGCTTGCTTTATGGGGGATTTAAAGTGAACTATAATTGTGTTTTTACCTGTTTTTAAAAAGTTTTTAATCTCAAATTCCCAGGTTCTAAACATGTTGTCGGCAAAAAAAACTTTCTTTTCGTTAACAAAGACATCAGCATAGGTATCTAGGCCTTCAAAACACAAGCGTATATTTTCAAAAGACAACTGTTTTGAAGTTAAAGAAAAGGTTTGTTTATAAATCCACTCTTCTTGTTCTACCCATTGCAGTTTTTGTTCATTGTTTTCTTGGTAGGGGTCCTCTATCAATTCATTATCAAGTAAATCTGTAAAAATATTTCCAGGTACTCTCGCAGGGTAAACACTAGTTTCTCCTTTTTTTGAAAACCCCCAATTTTGATTTAAGAAAAGCTCTTGCTTTTGTGCTAAAGCAGTATATGAAAAAAACAAAAACAATAGAAACCTCATGATTTAAATTGCTTTAAAATGTTTTTAATTTTTTGTTCATCGATGGTGTTTTTAACTCCCATTTCACTCTTTTGGTTCTTTTTTTTATGAATGGTAAAATGAATGGCATCTACTCCGGTTTGTGCTATTTGCGCGACATTGTTTTCGTTGACGCCACAACCCGCCATTATTTGAATTTTTCCTTTAGCTTGATCCACAAGTTTTGAAATAATTTGAGCTCCATCTAGAGCTTTTTTTTTTGTCCCTGAAGTCAATACTCTATCGAATCCAAGGGTTATTAGGTTTTTTAATGCAATATGTGGGTCTTTGACATGATCAAAAGCCCGGTGAAAAGTGGTTTCTAAACCAAGTGTTTTTGCTTTTTCTATTAGGATTTTGTTTTGCTCAATGTTTATTTGATCATTTTTATTGAGGCATCCAAAAACAACTCCTTTTGCTCCTGCGTTTTTTAAGCAAATAATTTCTTGAAGCATCGCTTCTATAATGTTGTTGTCATATACAAAGTTTCCTTCAATTGGACGAATCATCACATGTGTTTCTACCTCTTTTATTTCTGCACATTTTTTAATCAAACCAATGCTTGGTGACAATCCCCCAACACTTAATGCGGAACACAGTTCTATTCGTTTAACTCCGTGTGATTTTGCCGCGAGTGCTCCTAAATAAGAATCTACACAAAACTCTATTGTCATTCTATTATTATTTCATCAATAAACAGCCAAGCAGGAGACCCCGCAGCTTCGTGCCAATTTGGAACGATACCAATGTTCTCCGCTTCAACTTTTACATACCTTGCTTGATGTCTTGCCCCAAAAGATGACATTATTACATTGCTTGGGCTGAAAATAAACTTTCCTCTTTTTCTTTGAAGTTTTTTAAAACCTTCCTCTTCTTTGCCTAGTTCTTCGAATTTTTCTCCATCTAAAGAAGTAAGAAAACGAACTTTTTTTGGAAGAAAAATCCAAGAGTTAGAATACTGATAAAAACCGGCTTCTATTTTATTTATTGATGTTTTTTTACCAAGATCGATAATTACAGAAAAATCTTCTTTGGAAAACCCCTGCCAATTTCCATCTCTAAAATTTAACCCTCCTCTTCTACCATCTAACAAACTTGAATTTCCTCTTGAAGAATATAATTTGTGTGGTTTTGCAGATAAATATTCTATTTTTTTTTGTAGGCCTTTATGCTTTACAAATTCTTGTTTGTTAATTTTCCCATAAGGTCTCTCTCTTTTATAAGCCTGAACTTCAAAATTTCCAGATCTCTCCACTTTTATAGATTCTTTTACCTCTTTTTCTATGCTTGTGGAGCCATCCTTATAAACCCATTTGTATTTTAAATTTAACGCGGCATCTCCCTTTTGGGCATTTATCCATAAACCTCCGTTATAAAAAGAAGATTGTATTTTGCTTGGAACGGTTTCTGCTCCATAATTAACATTTAGGTTTTCAAGTAGAGGATAATGCTTTTGCACTCTATTATAAAACATTTTATAGTCTCTTTTTATTGGAGCACTCCAAAGAACTTCACTCATTGCTAAAATTCTTGGAAATATCTTAGAGTCAAGTTCTTTTTTGTTGTGAACATGTTCTGTCCACATATTGCATTCTCCACCCAAAATAAATCGTTGTTTATCTTCTTTTAATTCCTTGGGAATTGGGTTGAACTCATAAACTTTTTTTAAATCGATAGAATTAAGTTCATAATCAAAATAAGCATGGCTAGTTGGCGACATTATTACGGGATGGCTTTGATTTGCAGCTTTAATCCCCCCATTCATTCCTCTCCAACTTTGAACTGTAGCATTTTGGCTTAAACCACCCTCAAGAATTTCATCCCACCCAATTAATTTTCTTCCGTTTTTATTTAAAAAAAGCTCGATCCTTTTTATAAAATAACTTTGCAGTTCATGTTCGTCTTTTAGCTTATTTTCCTTGATTCTTTTTTGGCATTTTAAGCAATCTTTCCATCTGGTTTTTGGAGCCTCATCCCCCCCAATATGGATGTATTTAGAAGGAAACAACTCCATTATTTCGCTTAGTACATTTTCTAAAAAAGTAAAAACGGAATCGTTTCCAGCACAATAAATTTCTTTAAAAACCCCCCAATCATTAGCAACGTCAATTTTTTTACTTGTACATGACAAATAAGGATAACTAGCAATGGCAGCTTGAGAGTGTCCGGGAAGTTCAATTTCTGGAATAATTGTTATGTGTCGCTCGCTTGCATATGCAACAATGTCTTTTATTTCTTTTTTGGTGTAAAATCCCCCATAAATATCTCCGTTCTTTTCTTTTCTCCACGCTCCCGTATTACAAAGTTCAGGATATTTGTCAATTTGTATTCTCCATCCTTGATCTTCAGTAAGATGCCAGTGTAAAACATTCATTTTATATAATGCCAGAAGATCCAGGTAGGTTTTTATAGTTTTTACTGAAAAAAAATGACGAGAGCAATCCAATAATAATCCACGATGATGAAATTTGGGATAATCAAAAACACTCATTTCTGAAAGAATCCATTCATTTTTTTTTGCGCTATTAGTTGCAGAGAGATTCATTAATTGCCTTAACGTTTGAATCCCATGCATAATGCCTTTTGCTTTAGCAGAGGAAATAGAGATAATATTATTTCGAATACTTAATGCGTATTCTTCAGGGTTTTTAAATCCTTTTTGGTGCTCTAAAGAAATGTATGTTGTGACATTGTCTGTCTTTTTTTTTTCAAGCAGAATAGGAATGTTAAGAGAGAATGATTGTTCAATGATACGTTTTAAATAACGAGCTTCAGAGAGATATGTTTTACCAGTAATAATTTTTGTGTTTTTATTAATTTTTAATTCCCCAAGGCCATATTTAACCTCTACAGGAAAAGGGATAAGAGGGGGGTGGAGTATTTGGGAAAAATAAAAAAGGCTATTAAAAAAGAGCAGAAATATAATTATCCTTTTAATCATCATGGGAAGATAATAAAATAATATGAAAGAAATAAAGCTAAATTTATTCGACAAAAAACGACAAAAAACAAAAAGAAGAATGTTTTTTTAAGTATATGGAATTAGTTAACTTTAAAATAAAATTTATTCAATGAAAAAATGCATAATAATAATAATTTCCATTTTTCTTTCGTCTTTCTCTTTACAAATTATTTTTTCACAGACCTTTCCTGGAGATTACAGTTTGTATATATATTATAGCAGTGATGGAACAACGTTTTCAAATCCCGTTGAGCTAATTGATTCTAGTGATGTGCCCAGTGTGGTTCAGGATTCTACTGGAAAACTTTTTTGTTTATACCAATGTTTTAAAGGAGGTCAATCTTCTCCATATATGGGCAAAATTGGAATTAAAACCTCTATTGATAATGGTTTGAATTGGTCATCAAATGGCTATATAAATCTCACTGGATTATCTGGTACAAGTGATAAAGCTTTTGATCCAACAATAACCATTACACCCGATAATAAATATCGATTATATTTTTCTTATTGCCCAGAGAATTCGACCTCATTAGACTCTACATGTGCAACATATTCCGCAATTTCAAATGATGGCATAAACTATGTTGTTGATACCGGGGTTAGATTCGGAGCAACCCATACGCCGGTTATTGATCCAGCTGTTGTATATTTTGATTCTCTTTGGCAATATACTGCACCAATTCCCCCTCCAAATGGAGGAGGAGCAAGACACGCAACATCAACAGATGGCATTAATTTTACTTTGATAGACTCTTTAGGAGTGGGAGACACGCATTATAAATGGACAGGAAACCTTTTAAATGATGGAACATCAATGCGTTTTTATGGTTATTCTGATAATGTTGCAGGAAATTTTATTTGGTGGTCAGAATCTACAGATGGAATTACATGGTCTAGTTATAATTTCACCAATATTTCCGAAACCAAAGACCCTGGCATTGTAAAATTATCAAACGGAAGTTATGTAATGATTGTGCCTAGAACAGAATCGCCTTTGGCTTTAAATGATTTGAAAAAAACAATCTCCATTAAGGTTTCTCCAAACCCATTTGAGGAAAATATTTTTTTTCAATGGAAAAACAAACAGAATAAAAAATGGGAAATAGTAATAGTTGATACTAAGGGGAGGGTTTTACACACACAACATAGCAATGAAGATGTAATTTGTATAGGGACAGAAGATCTGTTTTCTGGGCAATATTTTTATATGTTTTATATTGCTGAAGAGTTATATAAAACAGGTAAAATAAGTCATTACTAAAAATGCCTATAAGGTTAGCTGTTTTCGAAGATTGTGAAACCGTTGTTTCAATGGTAAATAAAGTATATTATTCATCCGAAAAAGACTTTTGGTCGGAGGGCTATTACCGAATTTCAAATGAAGATTTCAATAAATATCTACACAATAACTGGCTCTATGTGTTAGAGGAGAAGAAAAGCATTTTAGCTTGTGTTTTGTTTAAACAAGAACAAAAAGAAATAGCTTCCTTTTCTATGTTGGTTTGTCATCCCGATCATCGAAAAAAAGGCATAGGAAGAAAAATGGTTTCATTTGTTACAAATCAAGCGATAAAAAAAGCAAACAAAAAAATGTATCTTGAAATTTTATCTCCTAAATACTGGATTCATGAAGAAAAGAAGTTCTTAAAAACATGGTATGTTAAATTGGGGTATAGTTTAAAAAAAGAAATAGATTTTAAAGACTATCATCCCGATCACGTTCCTTATATGAAGTGTGACTTAGTTTTTTCACTTTATGAAAAAAGCTTAATTTAACACCACTTAATATTTATGATAACAGGAACATTAATTAATGCGGGAGCAATTATAATCGGAAGTATTATTGGGATTGTTTTAAATAAAAAGTTTCCTCGAAACATTAATACTATTATTTTTCAAGCTCTTGGCCTTTTTTCAATTTTTTTAGGGCTTTCCTTGGCATTTCAAACTCAAAATAATTATTTGATTATATGTCTTTCGCTTATTTTGGGGGGTGTAGTAGGAGAAAGTTTTAAATTGTCAAAAAAAACAGATAATCTTGGTGAATTATTTAAAAGAAGGTTGAATAATTCAAATCCAAGGTTTACAGAAGGGTTTGTTACAGCTACGATGATTTTCAGTGTTGGATCTATGGCTATTATAGGCCCTTTAAATGAGGCTTTAATTGGAGACGCAACGTTGGTATTAACCAAATCCATGATGGATGGAGTAACATCCATCGCTCTTTCTGCCGTATTTGGTAGGGGGGTGATTTTTTCTGCAATACCTGTGCTTTTTATTCAGGGAAGCATTGGGCTGGGAGCCACAAGTTTACAGAGTTTTTTGTCTGAAGAATTGGTTGCAGAAATATCTTCAATCGGTGGTATTTTGATTTTAGGAATAGGCATTTCTCTTCTAGAAATAAAAAAGATAAATGTGATTAATCTATTACCTTCAATGCTCATTATCATACCGCTTTTTTATTTAATGAACTACATGGTTTATTAGTTTTTTTTTAATGCCATAGATTAATGAATAGAGGTGTAGAAATTTTATCTTTATTTTTGATTAATTAAATGGCAAAAAAGAAAAATATAATAGAGTTAAACAAACAGGCTTTTAAACTTTGTTTTACTGACCCTCAAAAATCTTTTGATTTAGCTCAAAAGGCAGTGATTCAGGCAGGATTGGAAAATGATCCAGAACAATATGCACAGGCAAAAGCCACAATGGCTTATAGCGAACAATCTCTTGGTCTTCTAGCAGAATCTTATGATAATGCCATTATAGCACTTAAATATTTTTTAGAAACTCAAAACAAAGAGAAGATCTCTTTTTTGTATAATACCTTAGGATTTGTTTTTTATTATTTAGGCAATAATGAGAAAAGATTGGAGGTTAACTTAAAAAGCCTAGAATTAAGAGAAGAGACCAAAGAAACGGACCTAGATTCATATTTGAGATCGTTAAACAATACAGGAGACACATATTTAGAACTTAATAAACCTAAAAAAGCATTAGAACTATTAAGTGGAATATTACCACACTTGAGTTTTATTCAAAAAAACAACCCGGCTCTACAATCAATTGTTTTTCATAATATTGGAGCGGCTCAACTTCTGTTAAAAAGATTTGAAGAAGCAGAAAAAAACATAAAAAAGGCATTTTTGAGTGCTGAAAAAAATCAATTAAAATCAATTCAGATTGTTTGTTTATTAACTGATGCCAAAATAAAAATAAAAACAGAAAAAAAAGAACTTGCAAAGAAACAATTAATTAAAGCGCTAGAGTTTATAAAGGGCGAAGAAGTTCTGAATGAAGAATGTAAAATATATGAATTATTGCATCATTTGTATGCAGATGATAAAAATTGGGAGAAGGCATACTTTTTCCACGAAAAACATTTCAAAACAAAATCAAAAATTGAAGAAAAACGTAATAAAAAAGAATTAAAAGGCATTAGCTTTAGACATCAGATTAGGGAACTTCAAAATGAAAAAAAAGGGCTTTATGACCAGGTTAAAATAAAAACAAAAGAAGTTTTTGATATATCACGATTTCCGGCAGAAAATCCTAATTGCGTAATGCGAATTAATAATAAAGGAAAGATAGTTTATGCAAATGTTCCCGCTAAAAAGAATTTTTTGACCCTTTTTGGGGCAAATTTAAATGAAAAAATTCCAAAACAAATGTCAGCTCTTATAAAAGAGGCGGATAAAACAAAAGAGAGGATTCTTAATAAAATAGTAAGGTTTGACGACAGAACGTTTGCAGTAGCTGTAAAAAAAATAGAAAGAAATCAGTCGAAAGTTTTTTCTTTTTTAGGTTTTGATGATGAACTGGAAACTAACACAGATGATTATTACAATTTATATGCACATGAAATAACGAAATACCAGCATGAAGTTGATAAGAGAGAGCTTGCCTTAAAAAAAACTCTGGAAGCAATTAGAATAAAAGACAATAAAACACGAACAATACTTGATTATGCTTTAGATGGAATTATTTTGGTAAGTGAAGACTGGAAGTTTTTGGAATGGAATAAACAAACAAAGAAAATTCTTAAAATAAGCAAAGTAAATCAAGGAGAATACTCATTGTTTGATTTTATTGCCAACACAAAAGATCAAAATAAAAAAGATGTAATTAGAATTTGTAAAAAAACCCAAAGAGATGGGAATAGTTTAAGAAAACAGATTGTTGGGTTAGATTCTAAAAATGAACAAAAACATTTAGAAGTATCAGTAACTTTTGCATCTACTATAGATGGTGTCGAAGGAATTGTTTTTATAAAAGACATTACTTCTCAGAAAAAATCTGAAGAACAAAGTAAATACATGTTCAAACAACGACAGCTTGACTTTGAGATAGAACAGACAATTAACAAATTTGTACAAATCATCTTTTCTAAGAATACTATTGAAGATGTTCTTTGGAGTCTTGCCAAAGAATGTATTGCAAAGATGGGTTTTGTGGATTGTGTTATTTATTTGTTAGATGAAGAAAGAGGGGAATTAATTCAAAAAGCAGCTCATGGAGCCAAAAACCCATTAAAATTAGACATTTTAAACCCGATTACTATCCCATTGGGAGAGGGAATAGTTGGCACAGTGGCTAAAACTGGAAAATCAGAGATAATATTAGATACTACAAAAGATAAACGATACATTCTTGATGATGAAAAAAGAAAATCTGAAATAACGGTTCCAATAATGCTAGAAGAAAAAGCGATTGGGGTTATAGATTCAGAGCATCCGGAAAAAAACTTTTTCACAGAAAAACATCTTAGAATATTAACTACTGTATCTTCTATTGTAGCAAATAGGATTGATAAATTAAAAGAAAGAAAGTTTTTTGGATATATATTAAACAATTTACCAGCAGACATTGTGGTTTTTAACTCAAAACATGAATATGTTTTTATAAATCCTAGTGCAATAAAAGAGGAGAAAATAAGACAGCATTTAATGGGAAAAACAGATGCATATTACTGTGAACTTAAAAAAATTTCAAAAGAAATAACAAAACAAAGAAGAGTGAAGTTTTTAGAAGTATTAAAAACAAAACAAAAAGACCAATGGGAAGAAAAAACATCGCACAATGAAAAAAAGGAAGTTATACTGAGAATAATGTCGCCCGTATTAACAGAAAACAATAAAATTGATTATGTTGTTTGTTATGGGATTGATATTACATCTAGAGTTGTTGCCGAAGAAAAAAGAGAAGCTTTACAGCAGCAAATTATTGACATCAACGCTTCTCTTGAAAAAGAGGTCGATCAAAAAACCCAAGAAAACATAAAACTTTCCGAAAAAATGGTTGAACAGGAACGTTTAGTTTTAGCTGGAGAAATTGCAGGAACTGTTGCGCATGAATTGAACACTCCATTGGGAGCAATAGTTGCCGGATCAGAAGGGATGAGAGAAAATATGGATCTGCTTTTTTCAAATTTATTAACCAAATGTTCTTCCAAAGAAATTGATTTTGCATTTAAAATAAATCTAGACTTAGGTTTTTCATTATTTGCGGGAGGAAGAAAAGCCATGAAAATTAAAAAAGAGATAAATAAAAACTTAATTGTGGCTTATGGAGTTTCTGAGAATCAAAGCGAAGAATTTTCAGACTTATTTTTTAAATCAAATATTGACTTAAAAAACAAAGAGAATGTTCAATTTATTTTAGAATCAAAAAACCCCAAAAGATTTCTTCAATTAATTCTTTCAATTGGAACAATAAGAACCCTTTTAGAAACAACAATTGAATCTTCAAAAAGATCAGCAGCAGTAATTCAAAACATTAAAAAATCGTTAACTGTCACAAAAAATCAAGAGAAAACTATTATTGATTTAAAAAAGAATATTTTATCTGTAATTAAGCTTTTTAGGCATCAAATTGAATCTATTGCAGATCTTGAAATAGACCTTGAAGATGAGCTATATATTGAAGGAATAGATTTTAAGCTTTTTCAATTATGGACAAATATTATAAAAAATGCCATATATGCAATAAAAGAAAAACAGGGAGAGAAAAAAATTAAAATAAAGGCAAAAAAACAAGGAAAGATGCTTGTTGTTTCAATAAGCAATAATGGCCCTCAAATTCCTGAAAAAATTAAAGATAAAATTTTTGACAAGTTTTATACGACAAAAGATAAAAAAGGGTCGGGATTGGGCTTGGGAATAGCAAGAGGTGTAATAGATACTCATCAAGCATTAGTATCTGTTGATTCTTCATTAAAAGAAACAAGTTTCAACTTTTCTTTTCGAAGAAAAACTAAAGAAAAATTATGAGAAAAATATTTTTATTATTGGCTATAATTTTTTTTACGGGTGAGGTTTGTTCACAACAACAAAAAATTGATTCTCTTTTATTAAAAATAGAAAAAGCCAAATCGCTTAATGAAAAAGTAAAAGAACTAAATGAGCTCTCAAGATTTTATATTTACTATTCTCCTCAAGTAGCAATTAAATATGCGAATAAAGCTTTCACACTTTCACAGGAAGCATCATACAAAAAAGGAGAAATAATAAGTAAAATAAATATTGGTTTTTATTATTTAAGAATAGATGATTATAAGAATGCAAGAAAAATTTTAAGAGAGGCTCGGGCTGCAGCTAAAGAAACAAGAAATTTAGTTACATGTGGAGAGGCCTGTTATCTTCTTGCCCGTGTAAATAACGGCTTGGGCAGATATGACTTTAGTATGCAAAAATTAATTGAGGCAGAGAAGTATTATGATACTGCTAGATTTCAAAAATACATGGGTCGGGTTTATGAAACCATGGGCGATTTGAATGACAAATTTGGGAATTATCAATTAGCAATAAAAAATCTCCAAAAATCATTGAATTTAAAAAAGAAACACAAGGATTTTATAGAGTTGCCAAGAACATATGCTTATTTAGGAAATGTTAACCTGCATAAAAACCAACCAGAAATTGCTTTGAGCTTTTATAATAAAGCTTTAAGGGCTAGCGAGAATAGTCATAACCTAAATTCTAAGGGATATTGTTTAACTAAATTAGGAGATTTTTATTTGTTAAATAATGAGTACAAAAAATCTAGAGCCTTTTATGAGCGTTCGCTTAAAATTTCTTATGATCATCAAAATAATTGGGGGCTTTTTAGAAATGAGTTAGGCCTTAGTAAGTCAGATTTTAAGTTAAAGTTGTATTCAAAATCCTTAGAAATGGCTTTAAAAGCAATTAAGATAGCCGAAAAAATAAAAGATGATGAAGGCTTAATGAATGGTTATAAGCTGCTCTCTGATATTTATGAGAAAACAGGAGAAATTAAAAAGGCATACGAATCGTTTAAAAAAGCAAATTCTTATGAAGAAAGCCTTTTTGATTCCGAAAGAACAGCGGAAATAACAATGAACGAGGTTCAGCACAAACAAAAGATCGAAATAAACAAATTAAATACGGAGCAAAGGCAAAAAGCGGAACAGCAAAAACAAAAACAAAAACAAAAAGATATAATAGCACAAAAAGAACAAGAGGCTTCTCAAAAAATAGGAGTTCTTTTGATCATTTTTTTAATTGTGGTCTTGATTTTTGCGGTATTTCAGTACAATCGTTACTTGGCAATTAAAAAGCAGAAAAAAATAATTGAAACTCAAACCAATCAGAATTTGATACTAATGAAATCGATTTCTAGTCAAGACATGGTTTCAACCGTTGGAGAAATATCATCAAACATTGCACATGAATTAAATAGTCCTCTTGGAACAGTTAAGTCAAGCGCTGAGGGAATAGAATATGCCTTTAAGAGGCTAATAACAAACAAAGCATGGGACTGCACGCCAAAAGAAGTAGACTACGCTTTAAACTATGTGACACAAAAACCAGTAAGAACAATTTTGTTAGGAAAACATAAAATAAAAGAGACCCAAATATTTTTAAATATTCTAGAGAAAAATCAACCTGGAAAAAAAGAGAATAAAAAGCTTGCGGAGTTGTTTTCAGCTTCAATTGCAGACTCAACAGATAAAGAGGTTATAAGTTATGTGTTAAAAACAAAAAATCCAATTTCATTTTTAAAGTTGGTGAAAAACATTAATACCGTTTTATTTTTTATTCAAGCCAATTTATCTTCCTCAAAAAGAGTTGCAAATAAAGTGGCTGAATTAAGAAGTTATTTGAAGCTTGACAATAAAGAAAAAAAGAAAAAAATAGACATATCAAAGAACCTTTTAACTATCGTTGACCTTTATAGATATGAAATAGAAAAAAGCATTACATTAAACTTAAATATAAATTCAAAAGAGGAAATAGAGGCTTACCCAATTATGCTTCATCAGTTATGGTCAAATATTTTAAAAAATGCGCTAGAAGCATTGGAAAAAAAGAAGGAAAAAAAGACTCTTAAAATAAATGTTTATTCAAATAACTCCATTTTGAATGTGGAATTTATAAATAATGGCCCTAAAATAAATGAAAGTCAAAAAAAGCTGATTTTTGAGAATTTATATACTACAAAAGAGAAGGGAAGCGGATTGGGCCTTGGTATTGTTAAAAATGTAATAGATGCACATCGTGCAAAAATTGATTTTGATTCAAATGAAGAACAAACAGTTTTTAAAATAACTTTTTATAAAAATTAAATTTGTTAATGAAAAATTCGTCTATCTAAATGAATTGATATGAAAATAGTGATTTCTGCATACGGCACAACTGGAGATGTTCACCCGGTTGTTTTATGGGCAAAAGAAGCTTTTGAAAGAAAACATGAAATTTTACTTGTTGTTAGCAAAGGAATGGAGTTCCTCCCCCAAAAACACAAACTACCCTACAAGGTTTATAGTGGAGAAAGCGCTCAAAAGCAATTCGGATCATTGGGTGGTGGAAAATCAGTAACCTTTACGGTTTTAAACAGAATGCGTGAACACATGTTGATTCAGGCAAAAGAATTGCCTCAATATTGTAAAACAGCAGATTTATTAGTGGGGAGTAGTTTGGACCCCGCAGCAAAATCAGTCGCTGAAAAGTGTAATATTCCTTTTATTAGAATGGTGTTAACTCCAATATTTGGGGGAGAAAATAGGTCATCGTTATTTCCTTATCAATCACTCCCAAAATGGATGAATAAAATAATCTGGAAAACAACCATTGGTTTAGGAGAGATTTTAGCAAAGGCTCAATTAAATAAAGCTAGAAAAAGTTTAGGCTTGTTTGCGGTTAAAAATTATTACGATTATACAATTACATCACCTTCATTAATTTGTTTAGATAAACGCCTTGCCCCTCCTGCTCCACAATGGCCTAAAAATATAATTTATACTGGTTACCCCTTTAGTAAAGAAAAAGAAGGGTTAAAGGAAGATCTTTTAGAGTTTATAAATGCGGGTGAGAAGCCAATTTACTTGGGATTTGGAAGCATGGGAAGTGCCGACCCCTCAAAAACTACTCAAATGATTATAGACGCGATAAAGACCACAAAAACAAGAGTGATTATCCAATCCGGATGGGCCAATTTGGGAGGTGAAAATCTCCCGGATTATATTTTTGAAATAGGGCCCGTCAATCATGGAGAACTTCTTGCTCATACTTCTGGTGCGATACATCATGGAGGAGCGGGCACAACTCATACCGTTGCGTTTGCAGGCATCCCTCAATTAATAATCCCTCATATTACCGATCAATTTTATTATGCTCAATCTGTAAAACAAAATGAGTTAGGACCCAAATACATTCCGTTTAGACAGTTAAGTGTAAAAAAACTTAGCAAAGGAATAATGAATTTAAAATCCAAAAAATACGCAGATAATGCAATGGAATTTAAAAAAGAAATGGAACAAAATTCTGAAAGTTTAGTTGTAGATGAATTGGAAAGATTTGTTATGAAATAAGCACATAAAAGTTAAGGGAAATATAGTTTTTCAATATCAATTTTCTCCTTTCCAAAGATTGCTTCCGCATTATATTTTAATAGTGAGCCTTTATCAATAAGGCTTTTTTTCTTCAGGTTTTTTTCAGTACAATTTAAAACAATAATTTGTGCAGGACCATATTCTGCTTTTTTCTGAAAAGCCGCATAAGCAATATTAACATCGTTTATCACTGATTTTTTGATTTCAACAACAGACTTGTCTTTTGATGCAACTCCAATATTTGCTTTATTAACCTTTAGATTGTTTATATGAATAGTTGACTTTTCGCCACCAGAAACAGCTTTGTCTCCTGCATCATAAATGTGGCAATTGGTGATTTGCACCTTGGATCCTGAAAAATCAATGCAATCATTATTGGTTTTTTTAAAAGTACAGTTGTTTATCTCTCCAGAACAAAAGTCCCCATCCAAACCATCAGCAAAAGTTTCTTTAAAAACACAATTTTTAATATTAAAGGTTGATCGAATAACGTTTAATGCATCTTCACAGAGATTTTTTTCAAAAACACAATTATTGATATTTACATCTGATTCGTAAAAAGTGACGGCTCCCGTTAACTGCCACCCCTTATATTTCAGAGTGTTAAGCCCAGAAAAAGTAACATAATTAAGAGTTGACTGTTTGTTTGCTTGAAGAACATGAATTCCCTGGCATTTTGGTTCTCCAGAAATAAAAACAGGATTGTCTTTTGTTCCTTTTATATAAATAGGAGAGTTTGAGATAATTCCACAGTTATTTTTAAGGTATATAGAGCTGCCAGCAGAAAAAATAACTGAAAACCCAGAAGGAATATAAATGTGTTTATTAATAACTGTCTTTCCAGAAAAAATAATTACACTATCTTTTACTTTATAAAAGACACTATTTTTTACAGAGTGTTTATTTTCAATTTCCAATCTTGGATTGTGAGATATTGGGGGAGCCCAAGAAACCACTTTCTTTTTTAATAAGGTGGTTCCGGTGTTTTGGGCGGTAAAAAACAAAGATTTTATTTTACCGGGAAGTTTAATGTCTTTAGTGTCTTTGCCATTCAAACTAAATGAACTTAGTTTTATTGGGGTTTTGAGATAAATAATAGAGTCTTTATTTTGCTCTATTGCATAAGCTTTAATAGAAAGCTGACAAAGATGATAATTAGTCACATTAATGGTGGAGATACCATCATTAAATTGTTTAATATATGCTTTTAAACCTGTTTCATTTAGATAAACATTCTTTTTATCAAAGTTGCTTAACTCCCTTTTTGCAATTTTAATAGTAGGCAAAAGTGATTTGTTGTTCTTTTTAATAAGATCACCGGCTTTTTTATAAAGAGAGGAAGTGTAGTCTAAGATCATTTTTGAATTGTAATGATATCCAGGATATTCTTTAGCAAGCATAGAATTTAATTCCTGTAGTTCGGGGTTTATTTTTTTTAAGAATGTAGAAATGTTTTTCTGATTTGAGAAAGTTTTTAAATAATGCAAATACCGAGAAGTAAAAACAGGTTGTTGGATGAGGTTATAATTAAGGTAATCGACAAAAGGAACGGGATTCTTATCAAAATTAGCTAGGCGAATGATATCTACTTTATTTGAACGAGGCATTTGTAGAATAGAAAAATCAAAACCAATAGGCTCTATTTTACAAGTGATAGGGTTTACATAGAACCTTTGATTGTGCCATGCCATTGAATGATAAGCACCAAAGAGATCTATTATAGCATAATATTTAGCCATATTTTCAACATCAAAAACATTTTTGAGATTGTCTTTGTGCGTTTTATAATCAATCAAAAGGTTTTGGCCAATAATAAATTGAGATTTTAAAAGAGGAGACTTTGAGGTTCTTTTCTTCTTGAATGGCAAAATTGCAGCAGCATCATAATATGGAACAGTGGACCAGCCATCACCTCCAACTTTAATTGCCATTTCCCACACACCTTCCTCATCAAACTTTAGAATAGGACCTTCCCGTTTGTTTTTTGCCTCCAAAAGTTGTTTATCAAAATGTTCCTCTATAGCATAAACACCTAATTCTTTTCCATTAATATAAACAGGAATAAAAGAATATCTGGTTGTAAGAACATCTTGATGCTCAAAGTATTTATGAACAATCCATTCATTTAAAAAAGTACGAGTGTGGGGGCTTTGAATAGAGAATGTTCTCATTCCTTTAAATGCATGCCCCTTTTGAGTTTTAATTCGAAAAGACCATTTATGACCCTCAAGATGATCTGTCCAATCTCCTTTAAATCTCATTTTAACCGGGATGTGTTTACCATTATGACTAATACTTGCTGAGATATATTTTTTTAATGATTTGTCTATTATTCCTTGTTTTAGAGCCACAGCTCTGTTATTAACTAGTTTTTGATAATCTGTCGGAGAAATAGTGATATTTAGCGCATTTTTTTTTGAAAAAAGAACGGGTTTGTTTTTGTAAAATCTTATAGATAAATCGTCAAAGTATACTGGGCGATCAAGGGAATTATGCCCATAAATAACTAGGGATTCGATGTGTTGTGGAATTAAAATATTTAAAGAAATTTTCACCCATCCAGACTTTTCTTCCATTAAATGATAATGTTCTTTCCTATATAGTTTCTTTCCCTTTTCAGAGGACACCACAAGAGCCCCGTCAGTGATTTCTTCTGCAAATTTCCAGACAGAAACCTCAACATAAGAGTCTTTTGGAAAATCTTTCATTTTAATGGTCATTGCATATGGATTTTTGGAATCTGCTTTGCAAGAAAATTTTCCGGAATGCGCTTTTATAGAAGTTTGGTTTTCTCCTGATTTGAAGGAATAACCATTGTTTATAAAATTGACGTTACCATTTTGTGTTTGTGTTTTTTCGGCATCACAATAAACCAGTTTATTGTGAATTGCCTTTAGGTCTTGGCCTTCATCACACGCAAAAAGCAGAAATGTGATGAGAAAAAAAAGGGATGGTTTAAAAAGTTTTTTTTTCAATTCAAGGGTAGAAATATGGCTATAAAATTAAGGTATTATTAAATCAGAAAAAAAGCAATTGTAAAAAAACTTTTTTTTTTGATAACAATCATAATAAGGAATGATTATAATTATTAAATTTGAGTATGGACGATATTAAATTTGCTATCGTATGTGTGGATGATGAACCTCTTATCCTTCAAATGTTAGGGTTTCAGATTGAGAAGATAATAAATCCAGTAAATACTTTGGTGGAATGTTTTGAGGACCCTGAAGAGGCATTTGAAAACATTCAGGAAATAATTAATGAAGGGATTGATGTTTTGGTAGTTATTGTTGATTATCAAATGCCAAGACTAAATGGATCTGGATTAACACGAAAGATAAAACAAAAGCATCCAGAGATACCTGTAATTATGGTTTCTGGACAAGCAAATTCAAGTGACGTTGACCAGCTTATATCCGATAAAATGCTTTCTGCATTTATTCCAAAACCCTGGGATGAAGATGAACTTTTTGATCAGATTAAACCCTTGATTTCTAACATCTAAAAATCAGATAATAAGGTCAAATTCTTCCTAAATGAAAGAAATAGAACGTAAATTTTTAGTAAATAAGGATCTCTTGCCTTCTTTAAATAAAAGTGATGGACAGCAAATTTCACAGGGATACTTAATAAACACAAAAGACCTTACTTTGAGAATTAGAACTACGAATAAGAAAGGTTTTATTACGCTTAAAGGTAAAACAGAGGGGATTAGTAGAGAGGAATATGAATATGAGATTCCACGTCATGAGGCAGATGCCATAATGACAAATAACATTACTCAAAAAATAGAAAAAAGGAGACATGAGGTGTTTTACAAGAACAAAAAATGGGAAGTAGATTTTTTTTCTGGAAATCTAAAGGGACTTATTATTGCTGAAGTGGAACTTTATAGTGAAAAAGAAGACATTGAAATTCCTTTGTGGTGTGACACAGAAGTTTCTGAAAATCAGAAATATTATAATTCGGAATTAATAAAACTAAACTCAATAAAAGATTTATTTTGAGGGTTTAAATGTTTTGGAAATTAGAATAAGTTTTTTGGCTTGTTCAAGATTATTAATTGGCTTTAAGGGGTTTTCTCCTGATCCTTTTAACTCAAAGCCATTAACAAAAACAGAAAAAATATACCCTTCTTCTTCTATTTCTCCGGTTTCAAAAACAAAATCTTTCTTTTTTATTAAAACGGAGTTGCTATCAGATTCAATAATTTCTGTGCTAGAAAAAGAAGAGTTTAGTTTTTCTTTGTTTTTATAATAGTACAAAATGTTAGCAAATGATTTGTCAACAGGAGAAATGGTGATTTCAGAATCGTCGTAAGATAAGACCCAGCCCTCAATTTTTTTTCTTTTTGGTTTATATATTAAAGTTTTTTTAGACTTATTGAATTGCCCTGCTTTTATAGTTCCGTTAATGTGTTTTGTTTGAATAATAAGAAGATCGCTATCTATTAAAATTTCTTCTTTTTGTGTTTGTATTTCATCTGTACATGAAGCGCATAAAAAGAAGATCAATGTAAAAAAATAAATAATCTTCATAAGAATAAAGATAGTTATATATTGATTTTAATTCAATGAATTTTATTACAGATGAATATTTAGCTCTTTTTGTATAGTGTGCAGCCCGTTTAGATTATTATTTTGTTATAAATAGTGAGGGTTTGATTTTTATATATGACATGATTTTAGATTTAGTTAAGAGAAATTTATTTGATTATTAAACGCGTTGATTCTGTAGTTTCACCATCACTAAGCAAAATAATATACATGCCCGGATTTAATGATGGCAATTCCATTGAATTATTATGAATGGATCTTTTGCTGATCAATGCACCATTTAAATCAAAAATACTTGCTTGGTTAATTGATCTGTTTGAATTTAATCTAATGGTCTGACCAGCTGCTGCAGGATTTGGATACAAGCTTAAGCTTGTTGTTTCTATTTCACTGATTCCAACATTGCCTTCAAATTTATAGAAACTCTCCAACCACATTGGTCCTGGCCCTACATTAGTATAAGTAGATAAAGACAAATAACCACTTGTGTTTGTTAAATGAAGATCATTGATATTTATTGTGGCTCCAAAGATTTGGGAGCTTATTGACTCATTAAGAGTCCAATTCGCTCCTCCATCATTTGTGCTCTCTATGTAGATAACATTAGTATTATGATTTTTTAATACAATAAAGCCATTTAATTCATCAATAAAATCAAAAGTTTGTAACTCTAGACTATTTGGAAGTGAAATAGTATCTACAGACAAACCATTATTTGTTATTTTAAATATTATTTGATTTGTACTATTGGTTGATGAATTAGAAGCATAAGCAGTTGATGGCGATGCCTGAACAATTTTTTGTGATGCATACCATGTATTTGAATCTGCTATAGTTACTTCTTCCCATGTTACACCTCCATCAATAGTGGTTAATAGATTAACCCCAGCAAGATTAAATGCACCGACATTAGTCAAGTTAATTATTCCATTGTTTTCATCAAAAAAATCCATTGATAGAATGCGGCTTTGTAATCCAAATATAGATAAAGAATCAACATGAACACCTGAAAGATTAGTTGTATCCCAGCTAGCCCCTCCATTAGTGGTTCGGTAAAAAACACCTGTGTTCCAGGATGAAATATAGCCTATATCTGTAGTAATAAATTGTGGAGTTAAATGGTCAGACGCACCTATACCCCAACCCCCAACAGTTCCAATAGGTGTAATGTTATCCCAAGTGGCGCCATCATCTATGGTTTTATATACAGTAGACATAGGGCCATTACCATTTGTTCCATTAAATGTAATAAAACCCACTCCATCAGCAATAAACTCAATACATGAAATATTTGTACTGCCCGGAACAAATGGAGACTGGAGAGTTGTCCAAGTATTGCCACCATCTGATGTTTTATGGATTGCATCTATTGTGTTGTTAGGGGAATTTAAAGCGTATCCTATATTATCATCAACAAAGCTGAATTGAGTTATTTTTTCAGGATGTGTATTGTATTCTGTCCATTGACAAAAAGCAAAAGAAGATGCTGTAGTAAAAACAAGAATTAGTAATAATTTTATATGTGACATGATTTTAGATTTAGTTAATAAAATTTATGTTTAACAAAGGTGCCAAGAGTTTAAATGTTTTGAAATACGTTAATTGGCGTAAATTCCTACGACTTTTACCTTAGATATTGTAAATTAGAATAAATAATATATCAAATGTTTTCTTTTTACAATTTAGTTTGGGCTTGGGCGGGAATAGGA
>Ga0163108_10000191_pt1 | contig 46341 bp, 53 predicted proteins | sample Fk1155metaG_FD_109644 | JGI IMG/M metagenome (GOLD analysis project Ga0163108, IMG submission 109644) | Marine microbial communities from the Central Pacific Ocean - Fk160115 155m metaG | ecosystem: Environmental > Aquatic > Marine > Oceanic > Photic zone | place: The Central Pacific Ocean...
AAGCCCCGCGAAGAAGAAATCAGCGGTAAAGAAAAGCCCCGCGAAGAAGAAATCAGCGGTAAAGAAAAGCCCCGCGAAGAAGAAATCAGCGGTAAAGAAAAGCCCCGCGAAGAAGAAATCAGCCGCGAAAAAGATTTCCGCAAAGGCCCGCTTCAGCCCAGCATGGTTGACGAAACAACGAGAGGCTCTTTTGGCCGAACGAGGTCGCTACACCCAACATGCTGAATTTCTGGAAGCTGAGGCCGACCAGCTAGCCCGCGATCGTGAGCCCGGAGACGTCCAATTTGATGAAGAGTCAGGTGAGGGAGATTCAATCGCGGTGGAACGGGACCGAGATCTTCAACTGTCGGCTCAAGCGAGAGCGGCTATTCAAGAGATCGATGGCGCCCTCGAGCGGATCAAGAAGGATACCTACGGTATTTGCGTAGTTTCTGGCCTCCCTATTCCCAAGGAACGTCTAGAAGCGATTCCCCATGCCGACATGCGTGTTGAGGAGAAAGCCACCGGCATGTCGTGGCGTTGAGCTTGTGGCGGTCTCGAGAGAAGCGTCTAACGCTCGTTCTATAGCTCTTGTAGGGCTGACCACGATTGCCCTCGATCAGGTGAGTAAGGCTTGGGCGGTTGCGGCACTCGACGACAGATCAATCGAAGTGTTATGGAAGTTGCGCCTTCACTTGACGACGAATACGGGGTTCGCGTTCAGTAGCGGGCAGGGACTTGGCCCGTTACTTGGGCTGGTAGCGGCATTCGTAATCATTCTGCTATGGAAGATGCGCGCCCGATTCACCTCCCGCCGCGGGGTGATTTCGCTTGGCCTGGTACTTGGGGGGGCGTGCGGAAATCTGACCGATCGCCTCTTTCGAGCCGCGGGGTGGGGGAGAGGTGCGGTCGTAGATTTCATTGATTTTCGATTCTGGCCAGTGTTCAATTTTGCGGATGCTGCGATCGTGGTTGGCGTGATGCTGCTCGGCGCGACGATGTGGAGCGAACAACGTCGGGCTCTCCGCGATGCGTGAGCAAATTCCAAACGCTCTAGACGGCGAACGAGTGGATCGCGTCGCGTCGCTTATGACAGGGCTAAGCAGAAGTGCCGTTGCGGCTCTGATTCTTGAAGGCAAGTTGAGCCACAACGACAAGCCTGTCAATGCTGGTTCCCAGCGGGTGACTGCCGGTGATTGGATCGAGGTCGAAATTCCCGAAGATGATGATGTCGAGGACCGGCTCATTCCAGATCCAACTGTGGACTTTCATGTGGTTCACATCGACGAATCGATCGTTGTGATCGATAAGCCGATTGGGCTGGTCGTTCATCCCGGCGCGGGGACTAAGTCTTCGACTTTGGCACACGGGCTGCTAGCGCGATTTCCTGAAATGGTGGAAATAGGTTCGACTGAACGCCCAGGAATAGTTCATCGGCTTGATCGAGATACGAGTGGGTTGCTGGTGTGCGCCAGGACCATGGAATCCCTCAAGTCCTTGACTGAAGAGTTAGCCAGCAGGTCGATGCACCGTCGCTATTTAGCCATTGTTGCCGGATGTCCCGAAGCGGCCACTGGGACCATCGATGCCCCCATCGGTCGAAGTCGCCGTTCGCGCACAAGAATGACCGTTACCGAGGACGGTCGAGAAGCGCGAACACATTATGAGGTGCTGGAAACCTGGTATGAACCCGTCCACGCATCCCTTCTACGCTGCATTCTGGACACGGGCCGAACTCACCAAATTCGAGTCCACATGCGAGCGATCGATGCACCCGTCCTCGGAGATTCCACCTACGGAAAGCCCGATCCATTCGGTATCGGACGTCCCCTATTGCACGCGGCAGAATTATCGTTTGTTCATCCGGAGACGGGAGAGCGCGTCGAATTTTCTTCTGAACCACCGAGTGATTTTATGAAGGCGGTGGAGACATTCAGAAGGCTCAAATCTCCCTCTTGATGGATGTTGCGGTCGAACAATTTGACGTGCGCAGATACGAGGGCAAACCGTCAAGTTTGTCCTGTTCAGGAGGCAATTCTCGGTGTTGATCGGCGGTTGAAAGTGTCGCGCCCTAGGGTGCAACGGTGGCCACAACCCCTGAAATGATTCTCCCGTCCCATACTGGGCGATCTATTTCGTCGATTGTGCCCGCGATCGTTATGAGGCAGGCCAACGAACTCGTTCCTGACGAGGTGATTAATTCGGGCCGGGTTGTGTTGTTAGTCGTCGACGGTCTGGGCTGGAACCAACTTGAACGAAACAGGGAACGTCTTCCTTGTCTTAATTCAGCGTCCTCAACAGCGATCGTGACGGTAGCGCCAAGCACAACGGCCACCGCTCTAACCTCACTTTCAACCGGCGTGGCACCAGGAGAACACGGAGTCGTCGGATACAAGGTGAGAACGCCGCATGGGCTGCTGAATTGTTTACGGTGGACCATTGGTGCGGCGGCTGCCACCTTCGAAATCCCACCGATTGACTTTCAGCCGGTCGAACCCTTTCTCGGCGCTCGGCCACCTGTAGTGACGCGAGCTGAGTTCGAAACCACAGGATTCACTCAAACTCATCTGCGAAACGGGAAATTTTGTGGCTGGTGGTCACCAGCGACCCTCGTAACTGAAATTGTTGACCAAGTGAACCGAGGGGAACCCTTCGTCTATGCCTACTACGACGGGCTCGACAAGATTGCTCATGTCTACGGACTTCAACAGCACTATCTTGACGAGTTGCAATTCATTGACGCCCTTGTAGCCCGGATTGTCGATGAACTGCCCGACGATGTCACAATCTTGGTCACCGCTGACCACGGAATAGTTGAAGTCGGCGATAACGTCATCGAGCTGGATTCTGATTTAGTGCACAGAACCTCGAGTACCTCGGGCGAGGCGCGCTTTCTTTGGCTCCATGCGAAGAACGATGCGACCCAAGATCTCTTGGAAGCATCTGCAGTCCATTCAGACGTCGCCTGGGTTGTTGGAATTGAACAAGTGCTTGACGAGCAGTGGTTCGGACCCTTTGTTACGCCAGAAGCAAGGGCGAGATTGGGGGATGTGGCTCTGGTAGCACGAGAGCCGGTAGCGCTCCTAGATCCCCGACTTCCCGATTCATCAAAGCTGGTGGGCAGACATGGGTCACTGACTCGGGAAGAAATGCTCGTACCCTTTTTGAGGTTCTCTATTTGATTTCAGGATGCGACGCGACGTCGCGCCGGTAGAATTGCTCCATGGTCGAGCAACAACCGAGCTCTCCTCTCGAATCGCCTTCCGGCGTCGTCGAAGACGACGTTGAATTGATTGAACCGGATCACGCCTCTGTTGCTGAAGAAGAGCCGCCTGCGATTTCTGAACCGGCCAAGGTGATGCGCATCGGCTCCATGATTCGAACGTTGCTTGACGAGGTACGCGAAGCCGACCTTGATGAGGCAAGTCGCGACCGTATGAGAGAAATATATGAACAGTCGGTAAACGAACTTTCGGAGGCGCTGGCTCCTGAGCTCCGAGAGGAGCTAGAACGCCTAGCTCTGCCGTTTAGTTCCGACACCCCGTCAGAAGCTGAACTGCGGGTTGCTCAAGCTCAACTGGTCGGATGGTTGGAGGGATTATTCCATGGCATCCAAGCTGCCGTAGCCGCACAGCAGATGATGGCTCAACGGCAACTTATGGAGATGCGTCAAGGCGCTTTACCACCCGGACTCGTGGGCGGTGGTGGCCCCGATGTGAGCGCTCAAGGCTCACGACCCGGAGGGGTTTATTTATGAGAGGTATCACCGTTTTGCTCAATGGCCGTTCATCGGCTGGACTGGTAAGCCGACGACGCCTACGTATGAAGGAAACTTCCTGATGGCTCTGACTGTCGAAACGAAAGACTGCACTGCTCTGAGCGATGCTGAAATTGAAGAGATGGCCGACCTCATCGACGACGAACCTGTCGTTTTCGATGTGGGGGAGTTATCTAAGCAAAGAGATGCCTGGGTACTAGTTACACAGGTGCGAGACGGAAACAAACTCGCGGCATATGGGTTTTGCACGCTTGAACGCGTTGGCGGGGACCCAACTGTATTGATTGGAGTAGCTGCTGTGCGACGCACCAGCCGTCGCGAGAGTGCCTTAAAGGCAATGGTCACAGACCAGATGCGCCGAGCAGTGTTGGCGTTTCCGGATGAGGATGTCCTCGTAGCTTCACAGATGGCCGACCCCGCCGCATTTGATGCGTACAAACTGCTCAGTCGCGTGGTGCCCCGACCCGGATATGAAGCAAACGGCGAAGATAGAGCGTGGGGACGGCGGCTGGCGAAACGTTTTGACGTGCGTGGGGAATACAAAGCAAAAGAATTCCGTGTGTACGGCGAGGGCTCACCGTCGTTGGTTCTGAACCACTGTTCCTCGAAACCCGAAGCCATGGATGCAGCAGTAGTAGCCCTTTTTGATGGGCATGAGGCATCCAAGGGTGACGCCTTGGTCGCTTTTGGATGGGCAACACGCGAGAAACTCGCAAAATTACTCTGACTCTGCGACGTAACTTGTGGACTTCGCAGATCTAAGTCGCAAGCGCCGGATGACGAGGTCGTTTCGGTCCGACCTTGTATCAGCAAGCGTCTTAGACCGCGTCTTAGAGCGGGGGCGTAGAGTCCCATCAGCGGGGAACAGCCAAGGCTATGACTTTGTAGTCCTTGAAGGAGAACAGACTGCTCTGTACTGGGATGTCACCTTGCCACACAAACGGAGGGAAGCGTTTCGCTGGCAAGGCCTCCTACTCGCCCCAGTTCTCGTGACTATCTGGGCGGACCCGCAGGCGTACCTTCGCCGCTACAGCCGCCCCGATAAGACCGAGACAGGCTTAGGCACAAGTCTCGATGCATGGTCGACGCCTTATTGGCTGATAGACGGCGCTTTTGCGGCTATGGCTTTACAGTTCGCCGCGATCGACGAAGGTCTAGGTGTGCTCTTTTTCGGGATGTTTGAGCACGGCGAAGCAGTCGCGAAGGCTTTAGGGGTTCCAAGTGATCGATTGCCGGTGGGCACCATTGCCGTGGGCTGGCCAGACCTGGAAACTGAAGAGACCGGCCGTTCAGCGAACCAGGAGCGACGACCACTCAACGGAACGATCGATAGCGTTGTCCACCGTGGCGGTTGGTAAATAGTTCCGATCGTGAGAAGAGGTAACGGTGACTGGCGAAAGCAAAGAGTTCGGATACGAGGCTGTTACCGAACTGTTTCACCGTTACCTAACTGGTCTGATACTCGCGATTGTGGTTGAACTAGGCGAGGACAGAGCCGCCGATGTGGTGAAGGCATTGTTTCGCCGGCAGCAGGAGGAACGTTTCCTTCCCGGATTGGAAAAGTTGGGCCTCACCGATGAGTCGGATGCCGTTGCATGTGCCAAATACCATTTCCTCTCCAACATCGTTGGAGGGGTTTCAGTTACATATGTGGAAGAGTCCAATACCAAAGCCTGGATTCGATACTTGCCACCGCGCTGGATCTTTGATGGCACTGCCATCGCTGCTATCCCCACCCAAGTTGCTCGGGCGATGTTGTGGGGTTGGCATGCGAACAACGGAGTGTTGTTGGGTAATCCGAGTTTGGGGTTCGTATGCACAGGCCAGACGATGGATGGCGCGGCCGGGCTTGAGGGCTATTACATACAGGAAAACAGACTCCTTGAAGCCGACGAACGGCTCAGGTTTCGTTTCGGGGAAAGCTGCCCTCCCATCAACGAAGAGGCCCTGCCCAAATTGGACCACCAGGAATGGCCTGATGAGCGTCTCAGTAAAGCAGCTCGCAACTATTCAATGGACTACATCAGAAATATTGTTCCTGTGATGTGCGAGGAATTGGGTCCACTGGTTGCCCAAGGAGTTTTGTACCGGACTGGCCGCAAGATCGGAATGCAATATTCGGAATCAGTTCGGACAATGCTGGGCTTGGATAATCCGGTCGAAGTCCTCGAAGCACTCTTTCGCGCCCAAGGTGACGAAATTTCAGGCGACGGAAACGAGATTTCACAAACCACCTGGAAGTTGATGAATGGTTTAGAAGAAGAAAGCTTGCCCGAATGGATGGACGGGCTCCGAGGACTGTGGGAGGGCGTTGTATGTGTCACCCATCCGACTATGCGACTTGATCTAATCGAGCGTCTCGATGTAGGAGGCGAGAGCTTCCAGTGGCGTTTTTCTTTGGCCTCGGAGCCCTCCAGATATTAGGAGTTGAACGCTTCCAAGGTAGGGGTGAGTTCGTCGAGATAGCGGAGCGTCTCGTCTGCCGACGGCAGGTCGAAGCTCACAGGAGTGAAGACAAACTGGGTCACGCCTGCCGAGGCATATTGTTCAAGTCGTTGCAGTTGGGGGCGCCCCCAGATGTACAGGCTGATAGGAATTGATGGGCCGTCGCGACCCGCTTCATCGGCGAGGCCCCGAAATAATTCGATTCCCCCCAGCACGTCCGGTTTGCCATCGACATTCATTACGCCAACGTCGATAGGCGCCCATTCGTCGGCGTATTCAGCGGCGTGTTGTATGCCGAGCGGTCCGGCGTTTCCCAAGGCGATTGGTACTGTTCCCCCTACGGGTTTTGGGAATACCCACGAGGGGGAGTATCGGTCCCAGGTACCTTGGAAACTTGCTTCGTCCTCTCGCCAGGCAACTCGAAGCGCTTGGACCCGTTCGCGCATCGCCGAATAACGCTTTCGGAAGGGTAGATCCGGCCGGTGGTTCTCCAGTTCTTCCTCGTTCCATCCAACGCCGATGCCCATGACAACTCGCCCCTGTGACACGACATCGGCCGTGGCGACCGTGCACGCCAGATCGAGAAGATCATGCTCGAGGAGGAGGCAAATACCTGTTCCTAAAGTCAGGGTTGTAGTTTCAGCGGCGGCAGCAGCGACAGAAACCCAAGGGTCCATCATGTGAAAGTAGGCGCCGGGTAGCTGGCCGCCATTGGGGTAAGGGCTGCGACGCTCAACGGGGATATGGCTGTGCTCCGGGAACCACACCGAATCGAAACCGCGCGCTTCGAGCTCTCTAGCGAGGTGGCCGGGAAGTATTCCGCCGGCGTGGTTTCCTGTTAAGTAACCGAACTTCATGAGGGAATTCTATGGGTAACAGGGCAACCCGGGTTGTGTCTTCTATCGTTCGCTCCATGGATGTACATCTTCGGGACGCGGTGGCACCTATCTCTACTGATCAAGGACCACCGATCGGGTTGTTCTGGCAGTACCTAATGAGCGAGGCCTCGTAGTGGGTAGACCCGAGCTAGCTGCATGACTTCGGCGAGTGTTTGGTTTGCGGGAGCTCGAGCTAGAACCTGGCCCGCAGCAATTGTGCCGGTAGCAGTCGGAACGGCTGCAGCGCAGGCTGATCTGAATTTGTCACGAGCGATGTTGGCGCTTTTAGTTGCTCTTGCACTTCAAATCGGTGTCAACTACGCGAACGACTACAGCGATGGGATCCGCGGCACGGATGATCGTCGGATTGGCCCCACGCGACTGGTGGCGTCTGGAGCGGCAACTCCGACGGCTGTGAAGCGGGCGGCATTTCTCGCCTTTTTTGTCGCTGCGGTCCCGGGTGTGTATCTGTCGCTGGTTACCACTAGGTGGCTGTTCTTGGTTGGAGCACTGTGTATTGGTGCAGCGTGGTGTTACACCGGCGGCCCAAAACCCTACGGGTATAGGGGGTGGGGTGAACTTTCTGTCTTTGTTTTTTTCGGGTTAGTTGCTTCAGCCGGGAGCACTTACTTGCAAGACGAACGAGTTACGGCGCTTGCGGTGGGAGCGTCGGTGCCGGTTGGTCTTTTGACAGTCGCCTTGCTAATCACGAATAATCTTCGCGATCTCCCTGCTGACAGCGTGGCTGGAAAGCAGACCCTCGCTGTCCGAATTGGTGATCGACCTACGAGAGTGCTGTACGTGGCAGTCGTCGCTATGGCGTTCTTATGTCTGCCCTACCTGAGTTTGGTGAGGCCCTGGGCGTTACTCGCGTTTCTGGCTGTCCCGATGGCTTATAAGCCGATTCGATCAATTCTGAACGGAGAAGAAGGCCAATCGCTCATACCGGTTCTTGGGGCTACCGGAAGGCTCGAGATGTTCTATGGGCTCCTGTTGGTTATTGGGTTAACAATTGGTAGCTGACTTCACACTGCTTGCGTACCCAAGAAAAGTTGTGTGATCCCGCCGGTCAGCGGAACTCTGGTGGCATCGGTAAAACCGACCGTCCGAAGCTCATGTAGAAGTTCTTCAGTGCTGGGCAGGTAATCCACTGATTTTGGGAGATAGGCATACGCGTTTGGATCTGATAGCAATGCACCTATTTTCGGGACGATCGTTCCGAAATATGCGCTATAGCCCCAACGTAAAAGGGGATTAGAGGGTTGGCCGACGTCAAGTAAACCAATTCTTCCGCCGGGCTTCACCACTCTGGCGATTTCATGAAAGAAATCGGTAAGGTCAGTGAAGTTTCTCAGCGCGAATCCGCATGTAATCCCGTCTACATGACCATCGGGAACCGGTAACTGGAGTGCGTCGGCTCTGACTAACGGAGCGTCGGTTGCAGCAGCAGCCAACATCCCGGCGCTGAAATCAATTCCTACCGGGTTAAGGCCGAAACGCATCAGATCGTTACAAAAGTCCCCAGTGCCACACGCGAGGTCAAGGACAGTCGATCCAGCTTCAAGATCGAGACCCCGTACAGTTCTGCGCCGCCACCCGACATCTAGGCGGAAGGTCATCAAACGGTTGATGAGGTTATATCTGGGAGCAATTTGGTCAAACATTTCCTCGACGATGATGGCTTTGTCTTCACCTTGAGGAAGATCGTTGGGTTGAGGCACAGTTACGCGATCGGTTCAGGTATAGGCCCGATATATGCATTCGGCTACACATGCCGGTCTCTCCGAGCCCTCAATTTCGAAAATCAGTTCGGCGGTATATTGGGCGCCGCCGTCAAACCGCGAGACCTCTTTGAGCGTGGCACCCATTCGCACGTTCGCTCCAACTGGGACCGGAGCCGTGAATCTGAGTTTGTTCGCGCCATAGTTGACACCCATTTTGACATCGCCGGCGATAACGAACGCCTCCGCCATGCACATTGGGGCCAGTGAAAGCGTCAAATAGCCATGGGCGATGGTTGTTCCAAATGGTCCGGACTTCGCTCGTTCCTCGTCAAGATGAATCCATTGAAAGTCACCGGTGGCTTCCGCAAACTTCTGAACTTGTTCGGGTGTGATCGTGTGCCAGTCGCTGTAGCCGAGGTGCTGCCCAACGCGACCCTCCAGATCATCAATACCGTCAATTTGGTTGGTCATATGCAGGAGTTTACGGCCATTACCTAGCTGAACCAGATGCGCCTATATTCCTTACTTTGAGGGTGGAGTAGTAACACGACCAGAACTAAGTCGAACATCAGTCGCAAAAGAAACCCAAGTAACTCAACGTCATAACGAATTCCAATCCACAAAGTAGCTACGACTGAGTAGATAGCGGCCGCTGTTGTCAACTTGAAGCCCCATTTTTTTTCATTGGCGATGCCGAGACCTCCACCAACCAGCGCGACGAGCATGACGATGGGCAAAACCCGCGACGCGAAGAGCCCGAGAACGTCGTAAGCCAGTTGGCGATAGTAAACGCTGCCGAACAGGACAATGCTTATTGCCCGAAAATAGGCAAGCATGACTCCACTGTGGAGTGTTTGAGGTTGGCTCGGGTTTAACCAGCGAAGATTGTTCACTCTGCCAGTGTGGCAGAGGCTTAGCCAGATCCCTAAGTCTTCGCAGGTCGAGATTTTCCCCGAACTACGAGTTGTTGTTCGGCGCGCAATTGTCCACATGCCGCATCAATGTCAGTTCCGCGGTTAGAACGAATGGTGGCGTTGACGCCGAAGGAGTCGAGTACATCTCGAAACCAGAGGATCGAGTTGGCGTCGGTTCCTGGCGTTGAGTAGCCAGGGGTTGGATTCAACGGAATCAAATTGACATGAGCATTAAGGGGACGAGCGAAGGCTGCTAGTTCACGAGCGGCGTTTTCGCTGTCGTTAACACCAGCCATCATCGCCCATTCGAAGCTAAGCCGACGGTTCTTAACTCTTCTGTAGGAGTGAAGAGCTTCGGCAAGTTTCCGCAACGGGTAGGTTCGGTTGATTGGAGCGATGCGATTTCGAGTTCTGTCATTCGCTGAGTGCAGAGAAACGGCGAGACCCACCGGTAACTTTTCTTTGGCGAGTCGCTCGATTCCAGGTACTACCCCTACCGTTGAGATGGTGATCTTTCGAGCACCAATGCCGAGGTCATCGTGGATTCGCTCAATCGCCGGCCAAACGTGATCCAAGTTCGCCAACGGCTCTCCCATGCCCATAAATACGACGTTGCTAACGCGTCGCCCTTCCGAACGCTGAACGGCTCTCACCACCTGCTCAACGATCTCGCCAACCGTCAGATGGCGATCGAACCCAACCTGTCCCGTCGCACAGAAACTGCAATCCATCGCACATCCAGCCTGCGAAGAAACGCATACGGTTGAGCGATCCCGGTAGTGCATTAGAACCGACTCGATCAACCGTCCGTCAGTGAGTTGCCAGAGCTGTTTGATTGTCGTTTCGGCATCCGTGACCACTTCCTTGAGCAATGTGAGGGCCGGTGGCAGCAGTTCCTCAATCGCGGCGCGGAGAGGCTTGGGAACATTGGTTAGGTCGGCGGGTTCGCGATGTTGAGCGTGCAACCCCTCCCACACCTGATCGACTCGATAAAGCGGCTCTCCTTCGAGCAAATCAGCAAGTTCTACGCGGGACAAGTCATACCGGGTGATCACCACGCCGTAAGGGTACGGCGGGTAGCTTCAAATACGTGGCTTCACACCGCTATGACGATCACCACCGAGATGTGCACGGAAGCGGTGTTCGGGCAGCGGTGTTCGGAGCGTCGGATGGCTTGGTGTCTAACGTGCTGCTGATCGTGGGACTTGCGGGAGCGAGTGCGCCACCAGGGGTGGTGCGCGCCGCCGGCGTAGCTGGTCTTTTGGCAGGAGCGATTTCGATGGCAGCGGGCGAATATGTGTCGGTTCGTGCCCAAAACGACTTAGTAGCGCGCGAGTTAGAGAAGGAACGGCGAGCATTAGCTGATGATCCAGAAGAAGAGACTGAGGAGCTAGCTCAGCTATATGTCGAACGGGGGATGACAACAACACAGGCCAAGGAAATGGCGCATTTGGTGATGCAGAACCCTGAAGTAGCCCTGGAAGTTCACGCACGTGAAGAACTTGGGGTTAACCCCAACGAGTTGGCGTCTCCGGTCCTCGCCGCCGCGTGGTCCTTTGCCGCGTTCGCGATTGGGGCTTTAGTGCCACTTATTCCGTGGGTTTTGTCTTCGGCGTCCGCAGTAATTTGGCTGTCTGTGGCCGCTGGTGTCGCGGGAGCAGCAGCGATCGGAGCCACCTTGGCTTTGGTTACAGGGCATTCAGTTTTCCGAGGTATTTTGCGTCACGTCGGCATCGCCGCCGTAGCGGCGATAACGATCCATTTTGTTGGAGTGGGCCTCGGCTCTTTTGTGCAACTGTGATTTGGTGAGCGTTACTTGGCGTACAAACGCCGGACAGTTTTCACCTCTAGGCCGATGTCTCTATACAGGCTTACCGCAGGAGTATTGTCCGCGTCTACGTAAAGCATCGCGCGTGTGATCCCGGCTCCATTGAGGTGTTGATAGCCGGCAAGAGTTAATGCCCGACCCAAACCCAATCCATGGAAATCGGGGTCCACTGCGATGACGTACACCTCTCCAACGGCTGGGGTCTCATCTCCGTGGATCTTTGTCCAACAAAAAGCTGCGATTCGACCCTCACGTTGATGAATCAGAAAGCCGTTTGAGTCGAACCAGGGTTCGGCTTGACGCTCGCGGAGAAGTTCGGGTGTCCAGCCACCTTGTTCGCGGTGCCAAGAAAAGGCTCGGTTGTTGACTTGGCACCATTCGTCCTCGTCTTGACCAACGACAAAGGACCGAGTTTCGATGTCGGTTCGTTGTTGCATCGGAAGTGAACGCTCCATTCGGAACAGGTCACGTTGAATTACGAACCCGAGACGCGCCAATAAGACGTCAGTCTCCTCGGATGGGTGGTCGATCCAGGTCGAAATAGGGTCCGGGGATTGATCCAAAATACTACGAAGCGCCATTGCCAACCCATCAGGGGTCCACTCGGTGGCATTCAACTCAAGTACAACTCCATCTCGGTCTTGGCCGACCGTTATGACGGCGTCCTCGCTGGCTGCTTCGCTCACCTCACCGAAGGTATCGCTCGGAGAGGCTCATATGAAGTAAACAAGCGGAATGGGGAAGCCTCGATCACCAAAGGGAAGAGCGCGCTCACTGCACGAACGTCTAAAGGGCGAATACGAAGCAGTATGTGAACTCAATCATGAGAACCCGTTCCAGCTATTAGTGGCGACCATCCTTTCGGCCCAATGCACTGATGTTCGTGTCAACAAAACAACCCCAGGTGTTTTCGATCGCTACCCCGACCCGGTTGCGCTTGCCCACGCCAACCAAGGAGAACTTGAAGATTTGGTGCATCCAACGGGTTTCTACAAAAGCAAAGCCCGAAATTTGGTGAAGATGGCTAATCAGCTTTTGGATGACCATGAAGGAGAAGTCCCAACTGACCTAGCTGACCTGGTGAAGTTGGGGGGAGTCGGCCGAAAGACCGCCAACGTTATTCGGTCAGTGGCATTCGGACTTCCTGGTTTGCCGGTCGATACTCACGTAGGGCGGTTAGCGCGGCGGTTGGGTCTTACGGAGGAAGAAGATCCGGTAAAGGTAGAGATGACGCTCAACTCGATGATCCCTCAGAATGAACGGGGCGAATTCAGTCTGCGAGTCATTCTTCACGGAAGGCAAGTATGTTTCGCTCGAAATCCCCAATGCGCGGAATGTTTGCTAAATGATTTTTGCCCCAGCGCGTTTAACTTCTAACTCCTTGAAAGGGGACTCAAGATGACTATCCGTCGAGCAGCGCACTTTGTGCCAGGCGCCAATGAAAAGATGCTCGAGAAGTCGCTGAAAACGAACGCCGATGCTCTCATCCTCGACCTTGAGGACGCCGTCACCCCCGAAAATAAGGATTCGGCTCGGGCGACAGTCGCCGGTTGGCTACAAGACATTGATTTCGGGAGAAAAGAAAGGGTTGTGCGTGTTAATCCGCTGAACAGTCCCTGGTGTGAACGCGACATCGAAGAAACGATGATAAATCCACCCGATTCCTATCTCGTTCCCAAAGTCAACAACGCTAACGAGGTCGCCCAGATCGACGAGCTAATAGGTGAACATGAACTAGCGAATAGTCACTCTCAAGGCCAGGTCAAACTGTTGATCCTCGGAACTGAAACTCCCCAAGGTCTTCTCAACATAGGAGAGTTGGCGGCCAACCCACGAGTGGATGCTCTTACGTGGGGAGCCGAAGACTTGTCCGCAGCGATCGGTTCAAGAGCGAACCGGGAGGTCGATGGGAGCTATTTGCCAATATTTGAGTACGCGCGCCTGATGTGCCTCCTGGGTGCCACGGCCTGGGAGAAACAGCCGCTCGACACTGTGTTTGTGGACTTCAACGACCCGGAAGGTCTTCGCTCTGAATGCCTGGCCTCAGCGGCCATGGGGTACACCGGCAAGATCACTATCCATCCGAACCAAATAGACATCGTCAACGAATCCTTCACCCCGTCTAATGAAGATCTCGAGGAGGCTCGTGAACTTCTCGAACTCTTCGCGGAGAACCAAGCGCAGGGGTTAATGGCGTTTAGCTTCAAGGGACAGATGGTTGACGTACCTCACCTGACCAGAGCGAGAAAAATTGTGGACATGGCCCAAACACTTAGAGGTTTGAGTTAAGAGGCTCAGATCTTCAATGATCAAGACCTTCGCTGGCCTTGACGATGCGACGTTGAGCTGTTCGAAGGCTTCGCTCGACCTCGTAGAGATCGATAGCGACGTCTTCGTCGCTGGTTCCCACAAGTTCGTCAGCCGCAGCCGTTATTCGATCGCTGAGCTCGCTAATTGCGGTCTGAAGCGATGAGAGTTCGGCTTGTGAAACCATGCTTGAACCCTACCGTCGCGTCCAAGGTCAGGCGATATCCACTTCGATCCTGCACCCGCTCACCGGTACCCTCGGTAGCGTGCTGCGACGTATCGATCTTCGTGGAGAAAACGGACCGCTAACTGAGCAGCTTCCCCGCCCTGATCTGGGTGAGGAAGCTCCCTTGGCCGCGGTCCGGCAGTTACTTAGCGAGGTCAAGGAGAACGGAGACGCGGCGATTCGAGCATTGACGAAGCGATTTGATGGCGTCGACATTAAAGATCCCACTGTCAAGGGAAAAGATCTCCAGAAGGCGTGGCAATCGTTAGATGGTGCGCTGGCCGACGCGTTGCAGGTCGCGCATGACCGAATTCTGTACTTCCACGAACAAGAAGCGCAGCAACCCCACACAGTGCAGCAGAAAGGGATAGAAGTCACGAGTATCCCGCAACCAGTGCAACGGGCCGGGCTGTATGTGCCCGGGGGCCTTGCTTCATATCCTTCGACTGTTTTGATGACAGCCCTTCCGGCTCAAGCTGCCGGAGTCGAACAACTAATGCTGTGTACACCACCAAACCCCGAAGGTGAGGTGGACGCTGTCGTGTTGGCCTCGGCGTACCTGTGTGGGATAACCGAGGTTTACAAGATCGGTGGAGTGCAAGCAGTCGCAGCGATGGCTTATGGAACCGAATCAATAACCTCGGTCGACGTAGTTGCAGGCCCAGGCAATATCTGGGTTGCGACCGCGAAACAAGAGGTGGCCGGAGTCGTAGGTATTGCTTCAGCGTTCGCTGGACCATCAGAGATCGTGATCGTGGCCGATCAGAGTTGTCCGAGTAGTTCGGCTGCCATCGACCTAGCTCTCCAAGCAGAACATGGTCCCGGAGGTCGAGCTTGGCTTGTTACCTGGGATGAGAATTATGCGGATGAGGTTGTCGCCGCATTAGAACAGATTGTCGACCTTTCGCCGCGGCGCTCTGAGACACTTAGCACGCTGATTTCGGAGGGCTACGTCTGTCTGGTAGATGGCCCTGAAGATGCCGTCGGAGTCGCCAACGAGATCGCGCCCGAACATCTTCAGTTGATGTGCGCCGACGCTTCACAGTTAGCCGCTGAAATTCGAAACGCCGGGGCGGTCTTTGTTGGATTATGGGGACCGGCATCAATTGGTGACTATTTGGCTGGGCCATCACACGTTCTACCGACCTCAGGAACTGCGCGATTTAGCGGTGCGCTTACGGTCGACGATTTTCAAAAACGTATGCACATCATCGATGTGTCGAAGACCGGATTTGATGCTGTTCTCGAATCAGTGGATTCTCTGGCCACAGCTGAAGGTCTCTGGGCCCACGCCGCATCCGTTAGAGAACGTGAGCGCTGGGCGGAGCATGGGGTGATCTCGTGACTCGCCCTAGTGTCCGACGGGATTTGCGGGCAATGGAGGGATATCACTCCCCCCAGCTCGACGTTGAAGTTCGTCTTAATACCAACGAGGCCCCGTTTTCACCGCCAGAAGGGTTCCTTTCTGCTTTCTTGGACGAAGTACGTGCCGTCAACTGGAACAGATATCCCGACCGTCTGGCCCAAAGTCTTCGCGAGGATATTGCGGCCCTCCATGGAGTTGACCCGCAACAAGTATTTGTAGCGAACGGCTCTAACGAAGTCCTCCAGACTATTTGCTTGACGTTCGGTGGTACGGGTCGAACCGTTGCGACCTTCGAACCCACCTATGCGATGTACCAGCAAATTGCTCGAACAACACAATGTGAGGTGATCGCGGCGAAGCGCGATGCTCAGTATCGCGTCGCAAAATCTGAGGTAGAAAGGGTCGTAACCCTTCATCAGCCAGACATCCTTTTTTTCTGTTCACCCAACAATCCGACAGGAAGTCCAGAAAGTCGTGAAGTTATTGAAACAGCGCTACTACTTTCCGATGGCGTCGTTGTAGTTGATGAGGCTTACGGTCAGTTCGCTGACTTCACAGCGCTTGACCTGTTGCGAGGTCCCGATGGTGCCGAGTCGCTGATCGTCACTCGAACGTTTTCAAAGACGTGGTCCATGGCTGGTGCTCGTTTGGGGTATTGCGTAGCCCCTTCATGGATGTTGCCCGAATTCGAAAAAGTCGTCCTCCCTTATCACCTCGACACCGTTAAACAGATTGCGGGTCGAGTAGCGCTGCGTTTTCACGACGAAATGGAACACAGGGTGGCGCAGCTTGGCGCTGAGCGGGATCGTATCTCCGAAGCCTTGGTTCGCTTAGGAGTGGAAGTGTGGCCATCTCAGGCCAACTTCATTATGTTCCGGACAACTCCGTGTTCGCTGAGCGGCGATCATGTCTGGCAGTGCTTAGTAGACCGATCCGTGCTAATCCGCAATTGTTCGCATTGGCCTGGCCTGTCGGACTGTTTACGGGTCACGTTGGGTACTGAATCAGAAAACAATATTTTCCTCGAAGCCCTCAAGGAGGCGTTGACATGACACGGCAAGCAGATCGTCAACGGAATACAAAAGAAACAAGAATTGATCTGTCACTAAACATTGATGGCAGTGGTCAGGTTGAGGCCAGTACAGGCTTACCGTTCTTTGATCACATGCTGGCTCAGCTGGGGAAGCACTCACGCTTCGATCTGCGTCTTGACTGTAAGGGCGATACAGACATTGACGCCCACCACACAGTAGAAGATGTAGGAATAGCTCTCGGCGAGGCACTAGGCGAAGCGCTCGGTGATAAGGAAGGTGTGCGGCGGTTCGCTGCTATCACGGTTCCATTAGATGAAGCAGCGGTGGAAGTTGTACTGGACCTTTCAGGGCGCCCATTCCTCCATTACCAAATCGATCCTCCGGGTGAGAAAATCCTCGGCGACCCACCATTCGACCCTCAATTGTGTGAAGAGTTCTGGAGGGGGCTTGTCATGGCATCAGGAATCACGCTCCACATAGTTCTTTTGCGCGGTCGAAACACCCACCACATCATTGAAGCGAGCTTTAAGGCCGTAGCGAGAGCCCTCTTTGATGCGGTTCGAGTTCTTGACGATGTCATGCCTTCCACTAAGGGCGTGTTGTAAGGATGATGAGGTGAGTGGGTTCGATTCACCGCCTCTTGTAGCGGTGTTGGACTACGGCATCGGAAACTTGCGATCCGCCCAGAAGGGATTCGAGCGCGTTGGTGCGGATGTTCATTTGACATCCGATCCCGCCCTTATAGCTGATGCTGCGGGTGTAGTACTGCCAGGGGTTGGACACTTCGGGGCGTGTATGAATGCGCTACGAGCGGCGAAGCTTGACGGCCCGGCCAGATCAGTCATCGAATCCGGTACTCCATTTCTCGGAATATGTGTTGGCATGCAGATGTTGTTTGAGGGATCAGAAGAAGCACCAGGAATTGAAGGACTAGGGGTTTTGCCTGGTTTCGCTCGACGGCTACCCGATGGATTGACTCGACCTCAAATGCAATGGAACCAGCTAGGCATACGTATTCCGGGATGCCCGCTGTTGAGAGGCATAGAACACGGCTCTTGGATGTACTTCATTCATAGTTACGCCATCGAAACTGAGCCGAGCCTGGTTGTCGCGACCTGCGAATATGGACATGAACTCACCGCGATGGTTGGGAAGAACTCCTTATGGGCAACTCAGTTCCATCCTGAGAAGTCGGGTGAACACGGACGGTCTCTCGCTCAAAATTTCCTTCAACAACTCGTTAACTCATGACGTTCGACCTTTATCCCGCGATCGATATAAGGGACGGGCAGTGCGTCCGTCTTGTTCAAGGGGACTACGACCGTGAGGTCAGGTACCGGACGGATCCGGTTCAAGTGGCACGTTCCTTTCAAGAAGCCGGAGCACCCTGGATCCACGTGGTGGATTTGGATGCCGCGCGATCCGGTGACCTCAGCAATCTGGAAACAGTCGGCGCCATAGCCAGAGCAGTAGATGTGCCGATCCAGAGCGGGGGTGGAATTAGAAGTGTTGAAGCTGCCGCCAACCTGTACCAAGCAGGAGTGGAGCGTTGCGTTGTCGGCACCGCCGCTGTTGAGAATCCGACGCTCATTGGGGAACTCACCAGTATGGGACACAGGGTTGCTGTAGGCCTTGACGTTCGAGGTGACCAGGTAGCGATTCGGGGCTGGGAAATAGACAGTGGTCAAACCATCTTTGATTTGTTGCCACGCTTCGAACAGGGCGGGGCTGAAGTCATAGTGGTGACCCAGATCTCTAGAGATGGAACCGGTAGTGGTCCAGATGTTGAAGGTCTTACCGCAGTTCTTAATGCGACTTCACTGGACGTAATCGCCAGCGGGGGAGTTGGCTCTCTAGCCCACATTCACCAATTAGCCAAACTTGACGTTAACGGACGACGACCTGTTGGAGTCATCGTCGGCAAGGCAATCCACGATGGAGTGATCGAAGTTTCGGCCGCCATTGAAGCGACGGCGTATTCATGAAAACGGTGCGGGTGATCCCCTGCTTAGACGTAGACGCGGGTCGAGTAGTGAAGGGAATCAACTTCGTCGGTCTTCGTGATGCGGGAGACCCAGTGGAACTCGCCGCGCGATACGACGCTCAAGGTGCTGACGAGATCGTCTTTTTGGATATAACCGCAAGTTCGGACAACCGTGAAACCATTGTGGAGCTTGCCGAGAGGGCAGCTGAACAGGTATTCATTCCCTTCACGATCGGTGGCGGAATTCGATCGGTAGATGACGCACGACGGCTCCTGCGTGCGGGCGCCGACAAGATTTCTGTGAACTCAGCAGCGGTTGACCGCCCAGAGCTAGTAACCGAACTCGCAGAGGCGTTCGGCAGTCAATGTGTGGTGGTTGCCATTGACGCGAAGTCAAATGGTAACGAATCGTGGAATGTGTACGTCAAGGGAGGTCGCGAAGACACAGGGCGAGATGTGGTGAGTTGGTCACGGGAGGTGTCACGGCGAGGTGCGGGTGAAATCCTGCTCACATCAATGGACGGAGATGGAACTCGAAACGGCTATGACCTCGCGCTGACGCGAGCAGTCAGCGAGTCGGTCAATGTTCCCGTCGTCGCAAGCGGCGGTGTGGGTTCACTTCAACATTTGGTTGATGGGGCTATCGAGGGTCACGCGGATGCACTACTAGCAGCATCAATATTTCACTTTGGCGAACACACTGTGGCCGAAGCGAAGCAAGCATTACTCCGAGCTGGTGTAGCCGTGAGGCCACCAGCGGTTAATTGATAGCTCTCACAATCGATTAACTTCCAGGCATGAGCTATCCGGGTACCTACGCGATCGAAAAGGCAGATCACCCTGCCGTAATCATGGCTGGCACTGGAGAATCTCTCTCATACAGGGAACTCGACGATCGGTCCGCTCAGTTTGCTCAGTTGATGTGGGATGCGGGTCTTCGAGTAGGTGACCACGTCGCCATCTTCGCTGACAACCACATCAGGTATTTCGAGGCTTACTGGGCGGCGATGCGCAGCGGGTTGTTGTTTACGACCGTAAATCGGTTCCTCACCGCAAAAGAAGCCTCCTACATCGTTCAGGATTGTGAAGCCAAAGTGCTGGTGGTCAGCCAAGCAGTTAGAGATGTTGCTATCGCGATGTTGCCCGAAATAGGTGCCTGCCCGATACGTCTGATCTTCGATGGGACCGCGGAGGGTTACGAAAATTTTGAATCGGCGATCGGGCGTTATCCAGCTGAACCTCTGCAAGAACAACCTCGAGGATCAATCATGCTGTACAGCTCGGGAACTACCGGGCAACCAAAGGGAATCAAGAGAGCGCTTGACGGTTCTCAGATCACTGACCCTGATCCACTCGGATCAGGGTTGGTTGGGCTTCTATTTGGAATGACTGCCGACTCGGTCTACTTGTCCCCGGCGCCGTTGTATCACTCCGCCCCACTGTCGTTCAGCACTGGGACTCAGTCGGTTGGGGGAACGGTCGTCGTATTGGAAAAGTTTGACCCCGTGGAGGCGTTGCAAGCTATAGAACGCTATGGCGTGACTCACTCGCAGTGGGTTCCGACAATGTTTACACGGATGTTAAAACTGCCGGAGGTTGACCGAACCAGTCACGATCTATCAACTCATCAGGTTGCGATTCACGCCGCGGCGCCCTGCCCGATCGAAGTCAAACATCAGATGTTGGGATGGTGGGGTCCTATCCTCCACGAGTATTACGCCGGGACCGAAGTCAACGGCTTCTGCTATGTAGGTCCTGAAGATTGGATTGCGCATCCCGGAACTGTCGGTAGGCCACTAATTGGGGTCATTCACATTTGCGACGAGGACGGAGCCGAACTCGAAGTTGGCGAGCCAGGCCTCATCTATTTTGAACGGGAAGAACAAGCTTTCGAGTACCACAATGCACCTGAAAAGACGCGCAGCTCACAACATCCCGACCATCCGTTATGGACAACCCTTGGTGACGTCGGACGGGTCGACGAGGAGGGTTTTCTGTACCTGACGGACCGGAAAGCGTTCATGATTATTTCCGGTGGGGTGAACATTTACCCACAAGAAATTGAGGACTGTTTGATCCTTCACCCCGAGGTGACTGACGTCGCTGTGTTTGGTGTTCCAAACGCTGATTTCGGCGAAGAAGTAAAAGCCGTCGTTCAACCAGCAAATGGAATTGAACCAAACGAAGATCTGGAAAAGCGGCTATTGGACTACGCCCGCGAACGTATTGCGAAGTACAAAGTTCCGCGGTCGGTTGACTTTCGCGACGAGTTGCCACGGCTGCCCACCGGCAAGCTGTACAAGAGGCTTCTTCGTGACGAGTATTGGGCTGATAGTTCGGAAACCCAAATTTCTCCGATACAGCGAATCACCGAGTCCTAAGCGCTGTCCGTCGAGGTGCTTCCAACGCACTTGGCGACTTGAAGATGCAGCAGACGCGTCTGCTGAGAACCTCCTAGAGTTGCAAGAACGATGACCATAGGTGGACCAGGAGATTCGAAATGTCGGTGTATTTCGTTGTGCAAGAAGAAGTTCATGATCCAGACGGTCTTGAGGACTATATGAGAGCAGCAAGAGCCTCTTCTCTTGGGAGAGGCAGAGCACTCATCGTAGATAATGACGTGACTCCCATCGAAGGGAATTGGCATGGCTCGCGACTAGTCGTTCTCGAATTCGAGGATGAAAATGCTTTTCGAGAGTGGTACGACTCGCCGGAGTATCAAGCTGCGTTACCTAAGCGTCTCTCTTCGACGGACTCTCGCGGGGTCCTTGCAAAGGGACTCAGCTAGTGGCACCGATCAGGTGTATGGGGTAGCGATTTGAGTCTGAGCAGTTGGGTGTTATAGAGGGGAAGAGTGATATGCAGACCTGGAGCGTTGGTGAAGCCAAAATCACCAAAGTTATAGAGATGGAACAAACGTGGCCTGGGGTGGCGGTAATACCGAATGCGAACCCAAAGGCGGTGCTGGAACACGACTGGGTCCTGGGACCGTTTGCCGACCGCGATGACGGGCGTATTCGACTTTCCTTTCATGCTTTTTGCGTCGAAATCGGGGATGAAAAGATCGTTGTTGACACCTGTGCCGGAAACGACAAGGTCCGTCCTAGCTTTGAAGCCTTAGGCAACCTCGATACAGACTTCATGCAAAAGATGACCGAAGCAGGCTTCGGACCTGACGATGTCACGACCGTCGTATGCACCCATCTTCATGTCGATCATGTTGGATGGAACACGCAGTTGGTTGATGGTGCTTGGCATCCGACATTCCCCAAAGCCCAGTATCTCTTCGGGGAAACCGAATGGGCCCACTGGCGTGTTGAACCGCAGATCTACGGCGATGTCGTCGGTGACAGCATTCAGCCTTGCATAGACGCAGGATTAGCCGAACTTGTCCAAAGCAATATGCAATTAAACGACGCTATGTGGCTCGAACCCACCCCTGGGCACACGCCGGGTCATCACAGCGTTCGAATCTCCTCCGACGGGGAGGATGCGATTATTACCGGCGACCTTTGTCACCATCCGATTCAATTTGAACTGCCGGAGTGGTCAAGTGAGCCGGATGTCGACAAGCCTGCTGCAATCGAGATGCGCAGAAAGTTCGCCGAACAGTACTGCGATGATCACACCCTGATTCTCGGTACACATTTCGGTGGTCCGTCTTGTGGGTACCTTCGACCCACGAAACATTCGTGGTGGTTAGACAGCGAGGGCTTCGCTGACATAGCTGATGACCTACAAGGCGAATAGCCGTCTTCTGATCGGCTGTGGAGGCGCAGGTAGTGCTGGTCTACGACGGAGACTGCAGCGTTTGTTGCAGATGTGCGGCCTGGCTGCGAAATAGGGCCGATGTTCCCATGAGTGATGGGAATGAACACGACCTCCTAACGCTTGGACTCTCATCCTCGGAAGCAAAGAGTTCTGTGTGGTGGATTGACAGCGACGAGCGTCTCGCGGGTCACGAAGCGATCGGGCGAGCACTTCAGCGGGTGGGCGGCATTTGGGTTGGACTCGGGCGAGCGATCCGGTTACCGCCCTGTTCGTGGATTGCGTCATTGACCTACCGCTGGGTGGCGGCAAACCGGCATCGACTGAACAAACAAGCTGGTGTTGTCAGGAAGCAGCAACCTCCGAAATGAAGGCAGCGGTTGCATCGCTTACTGGTCCGGTGCGGCCCATGAGGAAATGATCACCGCCGTCAATGACTGACACCGATGTCGCAACCCACGGACGACAGATACTCGTCGCTTCTTCGGGCGAACGGTACTGGTCATGCTGAGGAACAAGTAGCAAAGTTGGGCGGTCGTCGTGACCGGCTGGCATCTGTTCGGGTTCGAGTAATGCCAGTGGGGAGGCAACACCCACCCAAGCCGCAAGATGGGAGTGCTCCACTGACAATGAGACATCGGCTCCGAAGGAATATCCGACCGAAATTACCGGGACACCGTCGGCGAGTTGACTCGCGCGAGTGAATGCGTCAGAGGCATCAATGGTTTCTGATTTCCCCTGCCCGTGTGTGCCCTCGGAATGTCCAACACCACGAAAGTTGTATCTAAGGGCCCCGATTGAGGCTTGGGGTAGACACTCAAAGAGAGACTGAATGACGTTGTTCCGCATCTCGCCGCCGTAAAGAGGATGAGGATGAGAAAGTACTGCCATAGCCTTGATTTCGGGAGGTATCACGTATTCTGCCTCCAAAATATGGCCATCGCTGGTCTCAAAACTCGTCATTTGAGGGAAACCGACGTCCGCGTTCATAGCTAGAAACGGTACCGTGCGTTTGTGGTTGAAGAACCGAACGACGAATCCAACGGGCAAAATCCGAAACGCCCTATCAAGATGTTGCATGACCGCATCCTCGTTCGAATGCCTACAGATGAGGCTGAACGGCGAAGCAGCGGAGGCATCTTGATCCCTGCTACGGCCCAACAACAAAAACGTTTGGTGTGGGGTGAGGTGGTAGGAGCCGGACCCAATGTTCGTAGTGCTGAGGAGGGCGATCAGGTTTTGTTCAGCCCAGAAGACCGCTACGAGGTCGAAGTACACGGTGATGATTTCCTCATCTTGCGTGAGCGCGACGTCCACGCCATCGCAGCGCCAAGGGTTGAGCCCGGCAGCACTGGCTTGTACCTCTGATTGCTATGGCTAGCGCGTCCGCAGGTGAGTCCTGGGAGTACACAACCCAGGGCGGAATTGAAGTTCGCGTAGACGTCACGCCTATCGAGCCTGAGGCCGCCGTCGAAGATCTTATTGATCGGCTTGACTCTGCTCGCGGAGTGCTCCTGTCATCAAGCTATGAATACCCAGGCCGTTATACCCGTTGGGATATGGGCTTCGTTGACCCGCCCTTAGTTGTGACGAGCCAGAGTCAAGAGGTTCGAATCGAAGCGTTGAATGAGCGAGGGCAAGCGCTACTGCCTTTGCTTCAAGACGCAATGCGGGACGTCAACGGCGTCTCGCTCGGCGAAGCAGCGAACACCTTCCTGTCTTTTCATATTGAACGGTCAGTTGAACGATTTGAAGAAGAGGATCGAAGTCGACAGCCGTCGTCCTTCTCGGCAGTGAGGGCGATAGTTGAGCTGTTTGCCGGTCCAGATGAACACATCGGTCTATATGGAGCCTTCGGTTATGACCTCGCATTTCAGTTCGAACCAATCGAACTGCAACTCACGCGGCCAGAAGATCAAAGAGACCTAGTTCTCTACATTCCAGACGAACTCATTGTCGTTGACCACCAGGGGGGCATCGCGGAGCGTCGTTGCTATGAATTCACGTTCGATAAAGGAACTACAGACGGACTGAATCGCGGCGGAGCAAGGCAGGCCTACCAGCCTGACCTCGAACTTGAGGCCCAACGCGACCACAGTCCAGGGGAGTATTCCCAAGCTGTCGAGGTCGCCCGAGAATATTTTGCGCGGGGGGACCTATTCGAAGTTGTTTCGAGTCAAACCTTTGTCGAGCCTTCCCCTGAACCACCATCGGAATTGTTTCGCCGCTTGAAGGAGCAGAATCCGTCGCCCTACGGATTCTTGATCAACTTGGGTCAATCCGAATGGCTGGTAGGAGCGTCACCGGAAATGTATGTACGGGTGGAGGGTGACCGCGTTGAAACCTGCCCGATTTCGGGCACCATCGCCAGAGGGCAGGATCCCCTTGACGATGCATCGCAAATTCTTGCTCTACTCAATTCAGAAAAAGATGAGTCGGAACTCACGATGTGTACCGACGTTGATCGTAATGACAAGAGCAGAATCTGTGCTCCGGGTTCCGTCAAAGTGATTGGCCGACGTCAAATCGAGATGTACTCACGGCTTATCCACACCGTTGACCACGTTGAGGGCCGCCTCCGCCCTGAGTTTGATGCGCTTGACGCATTCCTGACACACACGTGGGCCGTGACGGTCACCGGTGCGCCCAAAACGTCAGCAATGATGTTTCTTGAAGCCCATGAGAAGAGCCCAAGAGCTTGGTATGGCGGGGCGATAGGAAAAGTTGGGTTTGACGGAAGTCTCAACACCGGGTTGACCCTCAGAACAATAAGAATCAAGAACGGCCATGCAGAAGTCAGGGTCGGAGCCACCCTGCTTTGGGATTCTGACCCGGTGTCTGAAGAGCAGGAAACTGAATTGAAGGCGTCAGCCTTCTTGGACGCCCTTCGATTGCCGCGCCGTCAGGCAGAGGTAACAGCATCCCTCAAACCGGCTGAAGGAAAAAGCGTGTTGCTTGTGGATCACATGGACTCTTTTGTACACACCTTGGCGAACTACCTACGACAGACCGGCGCTGAGGTGGTCACCCAACGAAGCGGGTTCCCACTAAGTGACTTAACTGCCCGGCCACCGGATCTTTTGGTGCTATCACCCGGACCAGGGACTCCGTCCGATTACCACATTTCAGACACCATCGAGGTGGCAGTAGAACTCGGAGTGCCTGTGTTTGGTGTATGCCTAGGGTTGCAGGCCGTTGTCGAGTATTTCGGAGGCGAGTTAGGGCAACTGGAAACTCCAATGCACGGCAAACCTTCATTGATCCAGGTCCTTGGCGGTCAGTTGTTTACTGATTTGCCTACCGAGTTTCGCGCCGGGCGCTACCACTCTCTGTTCGCTAGGCGGGAACGAGTGCCAGAAGAGCTGGAAGTTACCGCCACCAGTACCGACGATGAAGTCGTTATGGCCGTCGAACATCGCGAGTTGCCGATATGTGCCGTCCAATTCCATCCTGAGTCCATCATGTCCTTCGACGAGGAAATAGGGTTTCGGTTAATTAGCAATGCCGTCGAATTATTGACAGGCCCTCAATGAATGCCTTAATCAAGTCTGTGCCTCGCGATGTGGTCGTAGTCGAGGGCGCTGAAGCGGAACCCTACCTGCACGGCCAAATTTCCCAAGATGTCAATGACATGACTGTCGGCGAATCGCGACTTTCGTTCCTTCTTGAACCCCGAGGCAAAATCGAGAGCCTGTTTCGTATCACCCGCTCAGGTGATCAACAATATGTTCTTGATACCGAATTCGGTCACGGTGAACTCCTTCTGTCCTCCCTGGCCCGTTTCAAATTGCGATCGAAAGTCGAGTTCCTTGGATCGAGATGGCAGATGATTTCTATTCTTGGTCAAGCGGATGTCTCGCAAGCTAACAATGTTGAACTCGTAGCGGCATCAAGCTGGCCTGGGACCGGATACAGCGACCTACTTGGGGCATCACCCTCCCTGGATTTGCCGGAATGTTCGAGTGAAGATTACGAACGACTTCGTCTGACTGAGGGTTTGCCGGTTATAGGGAGCGAAGTAGAGGTTGGAGATATCCCAAATGAAACTGGCCTGTTAGATCTTGCCGTGTCTTTCGACAAAGGGTGCTACCGAGGTCAAGAACTCGTTGAGCGAATCGACTCTCGCTCCGGAGGACGACGACTGATTCACCGCGTGCAGAGCGAAAGTGTCTTGTGTTCGGGAGACGCTCTTGAATTTGACGGCGAAATAGTAGGAGAAGTGTTGAGCAGTACTAGCTATGGGCCGTATGTGGGGTTTGCTCGTCTGCGAGCCGAGGTGAAAGTCGTCGATGGGCCCGATGGTAAAGCCGTTAACGTCACCTCAATACACCAGGTCGCCGTATAAGCAGAACCTCGAAAGTGGCAGGGCGCTACCCTCGGGTCGAACCTACAGGTGTCGCTGGATGCCGCACCTACCCACATGGGAGATGATTATCGTGGCGAAGCCCGCACTTTTAGCCAAATTGACAGCCAAGGACGGACAACGCGAAGCGTTGTTAAGCGTGATCGCTGATTTGGGCATGCGAAATGTTTCTGGTGAGCCCGGTACGGAAATTTATGTCGCGCACAAAGACCAGAACGACGAAAATGTCGTCTGGTTCTACGAGATGTATTCGGACAGCGACGCGTTAGCTGCTCACGGTGGTTCCGACGCGATGAAGGACTTCGGTCGCGCTACGGGGGAGTACATGGCCAGCCGCCCAGACTTAATCTTCCTGGAACCGGTGTGTGCGAAGGGACTTGAACTCTGACCGGAGTTCGGGTTAGCGCTGGAACGCCGACTATTGGAAGGCGACGCGATCATGAGCGCCGCTAATACAACCTATTTAGATCGAATCGTTGCTGAGCATCGCAGTGACGCTCTCAGCGATCGACGATCAGTGGAACAACTGCTCGCGGAAGCGATGTTGGTTCCAGAGACAAGAGGATTTCGTTCTCGTCTAACCGAACCTGGATTAAGTGTTATCGCGGAAATAAAGCGCCGCTCACCATCCAAAGGAGAACTCTTTACTGAGCTAGACCCGTCGGTTCTAGCAGCCGAATACGAGGAGGGTGGGGCTGCGTGCATCTCTGTTCTTACTGATGAACCGAATTTTGGTGGATCCGCAGAAGATCTAATCGCGGCCCGTGCCGCCGTGAACCTGCCGGTATTGAGAAAAGACTTCACCGTCCATGAACGTGACGTTCTCGATGCTCGGCTCATGGGGGCCGACGCAGTTCTGTTGATTGTGGCTGCGTTGTCTGTTGAAGAACTCAAGCGATTTCATGCTCTTTCACGTGATCTCGGCTTAGACGCCCTGGTAGAAACCCATAGCGAAGCTGAACTAGAGATTGCCTTGAGCGTCGGTGCCGATCTGATTGGAGTAAACCAGCGGAATCTCACCACTTTCGAAGTCGATCATGAGCGGGCGGCTCGGATGGCGCAGCTCATGCCTGATGACGTAGTTGCTGTCGCAGAATCAGGGGTACGAGACCCGACAGACGCTGCGACCCTGCGAGATGCTGGCTACGCCGCGATTCTTGTCGGTGAAACACTCGTTACCAGTGGCGATGCATCAGCGGCAGTTACAGCGCTTCGAGAGGCTGTTTGATGTTCGTAAAAATTTGTGGGGTCACTACAGAAGAAGATGCTCTTCTTGCGGTGGGAATGGGAGCCGATGCGTTGGGTTTCAACTTCGTGCCCGGCTCATCGCGCCAAATCAGAACGGCGACGGCACGCGACATCATTCGGAGGCTTCCTGGTGGTGTGCTGACGGTGGGGATATTTCGAGATGAATTGAAGGAAAGGGTTGTTGAGGTAACGCACGAGGCGGGCCTTAAAGCTGCCCAACTTCACGGTAGAGAATCAGCTGACGACAGCGCCTGGGTTGCCCAGCGAGTGCCCTATCTCATCAAAGCGTTCGCGGCCGGTGACTCTGCTATCGACAAGCTCAACCTGTATTCGGCTAGCGCGGTCCTGCTTGACGCTCCGGAACCGGGCTCGGGTGAAGTTTTCGACTGGTCCATGCTTGACGGCAGCAAGAGAGGGCGACCGCTGATTCTAGCTGGAGGTCTGCACCCAGAAAATGTGGCGCAGGCGGTTCGTACGGTACGACCGTGGGGTGTGGATGTAGCCAGCGGGGTCGAATCGCCGGCCGGTGCGAAAGATCCCGTTAAGGTACGCGAGTTCATCCTCAATGCCAGAGCAGCCGAAGCAGCATTGGAGCCGACTGGTCAAGAATTTGACCCTGATGCTCCGCGCCCCTACGACTGGCGAGATGAGTGATGACGTCGACGATGCCGGCGATAGGTTGAACTTATGGTGATGAGCGATCCGACCGAGGAGGGGCGTTTCGGGGAGTTTGGTGGCCGCTTCGTGCCTGAAACGCTTATACCTGCATGTGAAGAGCTTGAGGAGGCCTTCCGCGAGGCTTGGAATGACGCAACGTTCGTTGAGGAATTCCATCGAATTCTGATCGATTACGGAGGTCGCCCCTCGCCGCTCACCGAGTGTTACCGCTTATCGGAGCAACTAGGCGTGCGCTTATTACTCAAACGAGAAGACTTGAACCACACGGGGTCTCACAAGATCAACAATGTAATTGGGCAGGCCTTATTAGCGCGTCGCATGGGCAAGTCTCGATTGGTGGCAGAAACGGGTGCTGGGCAGCATGGGGTTGCTACAGCGACTGCAGCAGCCCTCTTCGATATGGAATGCAAGGTGTATATGGGTCAAGTCGATGTGGCGCGACAGGAACTCAACGTTTTTCGCATGCAACTAATGGGTGCAGAAGTCGAATCAGTTTCTTCGGGTAGTAAGACGCTGAAGGATGCGGTTAACGAAGCCATGCGAGACTGGGTCGCCACAGTAGAAAACACCCACTATTGCCTTGGGTCTGTCATGGGACCTCATCCATATCCATGGATGGTCCGTACGTTCCATCACGTGATTGGTGATGAAGCTCGAGAGCAATGTCAAGCGTTGACCAAACAAGACCCCGATGTAGTTGTTGCTTGCGTGGGGGGCGGCAGTAACGCAGCTGGAATTTTTTCAGGTTTCGCGGACGCGAACTCGCGGCTGGTCGGGGTGGAACCAGCAGGCGGCGCAGCAGTTGGGCGAGGTGTGCCGGGAGTAGTACATGGGATGGTTTCTTACCTCATGCAAGACGAGGTCGGACAGGTTCAAGAGGCCGAATCCATTTCTGCGGGACTCGACTATCCGGGCGTTGGACCCGAACACGCCTATCTAGCCTCGGTAGGACGCGCCGAATATCCGTCAGTGACCGATGAAGAAGTCGTGGAGGCTTTCCAATTGCTCTCTCGTACAGAGGGCATCATCCCCGCGTTGGAATCCGCCCATGCGTTGGCTTGGGTGGTTCGAGAGTCAACTTCGCTTAAGGGTCAGGTGGTTCTCCTCAACTTGTCAGGGCGCGGGGATAAAGATGTTGATCAAATGATGGACATCTTGGGACCGGGAAGTGATCGGTGAATTCAGCCTCCAAGGTCGGGCGAATGGAAGGTTTCCTTCGAGAACGTCGGGACGCCGGAAGAAAGCTGTTGGTTGCCTACATAACGGGAGGTTACGAAGGCTGGCAGGCTGCCGTGGAAACAGCGGCTGCGGCAGGAGCTGATGCAATCGAGATAGGTATCCCGTTTTCGGACCCTGTGATGGATGGCCCTGTAATTCAAGAGGCAAGCCAAACCGCTTTAGATGCAGGAGCTACCCCAGCTTCGGTGCTCGCTGCGGTGCCTGATTTGGACACTGGGGTGCCTCACGCGGTGATGACCTACTACAACTTGGCGCATCATCCGGGGCATGAAAGATTTGCTGCGACATTGGCGTCTTCAGGTATAGATGCGGCAATTCTTCCAGATTTACCGCTTGTTGAATCAGGTCCCTGGCGGGAAGCCGCCGCGCTAGCTGGGGTCGAAACGATCATGCTGGCGGCGCCTACCACTCCTGATACACGACTCCCTGAACTATGTGAAGCCTCTAAGGGTTTCGTTTATGCGGTGGGGTTACTTGGCGTCACCGGCGAAAGAGCAGCCTTAGCGTCGACTGCTACTGAGATCGCTCAGCGATGTAAACGAGTAACTGACAAGCCCGTACTGACTGGTGTTGGTATCGGTTCGCCAGAACAAGCAGTAACGGCTTGCGAAGTCGCCGATGGAGTAATTATCGGATCGGCTGTAGTTCGCCGACTATTGGACGGCGGGGGAGCGGACGGAGTCGGAGAACTGATCGCGTCGTATCGCGAAGCACTCGACGGCGGTTGAAGCCGATCGTCTATGAGATACGGCTACTTCGATGAAGATTGCGAGCTATGCGAAGCTGCACGGTTTACCCACTGGTATTACGAGGATGAAATGTGTTGGATCGCTGATTGCGAAGCTTGTTCAACGCCCATGGTGGTTTGGAAGTCCCATGGAACGGAGCCCGAACCTGGCGAGGTGGATTGGATGCTTGAACGTATCACAGAGGTCGGATTAGACCGATTTGGGGAAGGTGTCGCCTCCGTGGATCGGACCATGCGGCAGGTCCCGGACCATTTTCATGCCCACCTCCGAGATCCTCACTGGTTGTCGCGTCGTTGGCTGGAAGCTCCTAGTAAATACTCCGGCGTTGGCGGCACGCGCCAGTTGCTCAAATGAAGCGCCGAACGTTTCATCAGTTCTTTTTTGGGTTAACCCTGCTTGGTTTGTGCGTTGGCTGTGGTGACGGAACCGATTGGTCGACCAGGGGTCCAACAGCAGAGATATTTCCTGCTCAGGTGTTAGTACGCGGAGCAGCCGTTTATGGAGACAGCTGCGCCACTTGCCATGGAGTCGATGGTTCCGGCGCTTTTGGTCCTGATCTCCGCGGGAAAGGCCATAAGTACACGTACGAAGGGCATCGGCAAATCATCGAACGAGGTAGACGGTCAATGCCGGGATTTGGAGCGAGCCTCACTGAAGAAGAAATTGACGCCGTACTTGCTCACGTGAGGGTTGGAATTTCTGAAGGTTTTAATGAGTAATTCCTTGTACCCACAGCGGATCATGACCTTAAGGTCGCTATGTTGGCCAAATGTTACAGCCCGGGGATCGAGCGCCCAGTTTCACTCTTCTTGACCAGCGCGAAGAAAAGTGGCGCCTAGTAGATCAGCGTGATCATGGGGTTGCCCTCTTTTTCTTTCCAAAGGCAAACACTGGAGGGTGTACGGCACAGGCCACAGGCCTGCGCGACGTAGCGTCACTAGTTGGAAATGTTCAGATTGTTGGCATCAGCCCAGATAGTCCTCGGGCCCAGGCGTCTTGGGATGACAAACACCAATTCGGGTTTCCGCTTCTGTCTGACCCCAACCACAAGGTTGCATCGAAATACGGGGCGTGGGGGACAAAAAAACTTTACGGTCGTGAGTACCAAGGCATACTGCGTTCACTGTTCCTTCTCTCTCCTTCGGGCCGAATTGAGAATGTTTGGATGAAAATTTCCCCAAAGGCGACGCCGACCCAGCTACTCATGGCGTTAGGCAAATCCTATGAGTGATTACCCACACCCGATTGAGCTCCTAGCGCATCGGCCGCCCTTTCTATTCTGTGACGAAATCACAGAGTTGGAACCCGGGGTTTCTTGCACCGCGCGATGGCACTTGACCGGAGAGGAACCATTCTTTTCCGGACACTTTCCTGGCAGACCTACTTTGCCCGGAGTACTGATGGTTGAGGCCTTAGCGCAGACAGCTGGTCTTGCCGCTCTCAGCGACCAAGAATTCCTGGGAAGGCTGCCACTGTTCGGAGGTATTGATAAAGCGCGGTTCCGTCGCCAAGTGATTCCGGGCGATACGCTCAATTTGCAGGCCACTCTTGGTCGGATGTCCCAAATCGCGGGTAGGGCCACTGGAGTAGCGTCTGTTAACGGCGAAATAGCCTGCCAGGCAGAGATGATGTTCGTGATAGCGGACGCCACTGATCTCTGAAAAGCGAGCCACACGACGCGGGTAGCCGCTTGCGGCTGTTTGACGCTGACGATGATCGGCGGGACCGCTTTGTCCTGAAAGCCGCAGATGCTGCAGTTGGAACAGCCTTAACTGTCAACTGGAGCAAGCACCAGACAGCCGTTGTGACCGCCGAAGCCAAAGGAATTAGACATCGAAGGCCCTGGCTCCCAGTCTCGGGTGGAACCCGTAACCAGGTTGATAGCTGCCATGTCAGGATCAGGGACTGTGAAGCCAGCCGTAGGTGGAATTTGACGATGTTGAAATGAGAGGAGAACTGACGTTGCTTCTATAGCTCCGGCGGCGCCTAACGCGTGGCCAGTTACTCCCTTAGTGGAAGTAACTGGTGGGCCGTTTTCTCCGAATACCTTCGATATCGCCTCGGCTTCGGCGGCGTCGTTTAGAGGAGTTGAAGTTCCGTGAGCGTTCACGTAACAGATTTCTTCACTCATGAGTCCCGCATCCTCTATCGCCAATTGCATGCAACGCGCGGCACCGTGTCCGCCCGGGGCGGGAGCAGTGACGTGGTGGGCATCGGCGTTAGATCCCGACCCAAGAATTTCACCGTAGATATGAACACCTCTGGATTGAGCCGATTCCATTTCTTCAAGAATTAGGGTGGCTGATCCCTCGGTCATCATGAAACCGTCCCGATCGCGATCAAATGGCATGGATTTCCCTGAAGATGACAGAGCGGTCATGTTCTGAAATCCAGCCATCCCAACCGGCGACATCACAGATTCTGCTCCGCCGGAGACAATGACGTCGGCATAACCGGTTTGGATGAGGCGGGCGCCATAACCCAAAGCGTGGGTGCTTGCTGCACATGCCGTGGTAATCGTCTCGTTGGGTCCCTGTAGCCCAAAGCGCATAGAAATTGCTGCGCCGGGGGCATTGGGCATGATCATCGGAACCATGAAAGGTGAGACTCGACGGGCGCCCTTTCGGTCGTGGACGAGGACTTGTTCCTCGAAGCTTTGGAGACCACCTACTCCTGTCGCGTAGATGACGCCACACCGCGCTGGATCTGTGGTCAGTCCGCCAGCGTCTTCGAAGGCCATTGTCGCCGTCGCTGTGGCCATTTGCTGGGAGCGATCGGCACGCCGCGCCTCTTTGGTGTTGTCGTAATAAGAGAGAGGATCGAAATCATGGATTCGTCGCTCACCCTCAGGTGCAGCAGAATTCAATCCCTCCCAAAACGCGTCTAAACCTATTCCGGCGCAGGAAACAACTCCGAGGCCGACGATTGCGACCCTGCGCCCCTCGCTCACAGCTTTGACTCAACCAGGGCCAATGCGTCACCGACTGTAGCTACGTCGGAGAGCTCTTCTTCGTCAACGCTGATATCAAACTCTTCTTCAAGAGCCATCACCAGTTCAACTAGATCGAGGCTGTCAGCATTGAGGTCGTCAGCAAAACTTGCTTCTGCTGTAACAGCGGACGCATCCACTGCGAGTACCTCCACTGCGCAATTCTTGAACCGCTCGAAGTTGTCACTCATTCGGGTATTCCTTGGGTCGTGGGACAGTGCGAAGTGTAGAGGCTCAGGGTCAATGCCCCATGCCTAGACCGCCATCTACAGGAATCACGGCACCGGTTATGTAGGCCCCGTTTTCCGAAGCAAGAAAATTGATCATTTGGGCAATTTCCTCTGGCTGAGCCACTCGTCCCAGAGGTACTTGGTCAGTTATGGCGGTTTGTTGTGCTTCGGTGAGGGACGCCAACATTTCCGTCGCCACGGGGCCAGGGGCGACGACGTTGGCGGTGATGTTTCGAGAGCCTAGTTCTCGGGCCATTGATCGAGCCATGCCGATCAGGCCTGATTTACTCGCCGCATAGTTGACTTGACCAGCGGATCCTAGAAGGCCGACTACCGATGAAACGAAGATGAGTCGCCCCCATCTCGCTCTGAGCATCGGGCGGGCGGCTCTGCGAGCCATGCGGTAAGCGCCAGTCAAATTAGTGTCAATAACGTCCGCAAAAGCGTCGTCTGACATTCGAAGAAGCAACTGGTCGCGAGTAATTCCAGCGTTCGCGACCAGAACTTCAACTGCTCCCAATTCGCCTTCAATGGTTTCGAAGGCGCGATCTACGGCCTCGCTATCGGTTTGGTCGCAGGACACCGCTAAAATCCGTTCATCAACTACATCAGGGTTTCTAGAAGTTATGGCGACGCGGTGGCCGGCGTCAGCGAATAACTTCGCTGAAGCCAAGCCAATACCCCGATTCCCGCCTGTGACAAGAACCGTTCGCGGGTCGGTCATTTGCCGTCCCATTTGATGACCGCGGCCGCAGATGTCATGCCCGCGCCGAACCCCACGAGCAACAGGCGATCGTCTTTCTTCACACGTCCGGCTTCCCAGGCGTCCTCTAGAGCTAGAGGGATTGAAGCGGAGGAAGTGTTGCCGGTGCGATGAATTACCATGGAGGTCTTTTCATATGGGATACCAAGCCGCTTACAAGCGGCTTCAACAATTCGAACATTGGCTTGATGTGGCACCACTAAGTCGATTTCCGCTGGTGATAAGTCGGCCATTTCGAGCGATTGACGGGCGGCATGTTCCATGGCAAGGACGGCGTTCTTGAAGATGGCTTGTCCCGACATGTGGATCGTCGCGTCAAAATCACAGTAGAGCGATTCCTCAAGCGCGCCGTTACTGTCGACATGCCATCCATGAAGATCTCCTGGGCCCTCAGTTCTTTCAATGATGGCCGCGCCAGCGCCATCTGCGAACAGGATGCAGGTAGCTCGATCGGTCCAGTCGACGAGTCGTGAGAGCGTTTCTGCTCCGATCACTAAGACGCGTCGGTGCCCCATGTTGATGAAGCCGTGGGCGGCAATCATTCCGTATACGAAACCTGAGCACGCCGCATTTAGATCCATTGCTCCACAAGTCAGTCCGAGCAGTTCTTGGACCGTGGAGGCCGTAGCCGGGACGCGTCTATCGGGACTGGTAGTAGCAAGGATCAACAAATCAATAGTTTGAGGGTCGATACCGGATCGTTCGATGGCGACCTGACCAGCTTCAGCAGCCAAACCAGCGGTAGTGCCGCCGATCCGACGTTCGCGAATTCCGGAGCGTTCTACGATCCACTCGTCGCTTGTATCAACCATTTTTTCGAGATCTTGATTCGTTAAGACCTTGTCGGGAAGCGCGGTACCCAGGGCGACCATTCGTGCGCCGAATAGAGAGCTTGAAGTCATGTCCACCTTCTCTAGTTTGTGCGAAGCCAAGCGATCGGCTGACGGGCTGTCACGCGCTCTCCTTCGAGAGCTATAAGGTCCATAATCACTCCAGAAAAAGAAGACCGGACTTCCTCTTCAGCGACCCAACCGACCACGTCGCCGACGGCGATGATCTGGTCGCTGCCGAGTCCCTCTTGCGGCGTGAAAGTACCGGCGCACGGGCTCACGACCAGGCGTTCAGTTACGTAGAGGTGTTCACCTGTGCCAGCCGTAGGCTGCTCCGACGATCCCAGATCAGTAACTGCTACTAGCAACGCATCCAGCTCCTCAGGCGCCCCCACCGACAAGGTCGTAGATTCCTTGAGTGTTCGTTTAGCCATGCCGGTAAGAACCGTTCCCGGACCAAGCTCAACGAAGGTTGTGCATCCGGCATCGCTCAAGGTATAGAGACTTTGTCTCCATTGGACAGGGCTACAGAGTTGGCTGGCGAGAAGCTGAGGCCACTCTTCAGCCTCATCGCGGGCCGTTGCATCGACGTTAGCCACAATCGGCACAGCAGGAGCGCGAACTTCGACCTCGCCCAATGCTTTTCGAAGCCGGTCTCTAGCGGGGTTCATGAATGGGGTGTGAAAGGCACCGCCAACTGGCAGCCCCATGGCTCTTTTGGCGCCCAACTCTTTAGCTTTCTCTCCAGCTTCGGTTACAGCTAGAGGAGAGCCAGCGATGACTACTTGTCCGGGTGCGTTGTAGTTAGCGACCCACACGTCGCCGTCAATGCGCGCGCATGCTGCGACCACGAGATCGTCATCAAGTCCCAAGATTGCGGCCATCGCCCCCTCTTGCTCGTCAGCTGCGATCTGCATGGCTTCGCCGCGTTCGGCGACTAAGCGAACAGCATCTTCGAAAGAAAGAGCACCGCTTGCACAGAGGGCGCTGTACTCGCCGAGTGAGTGACCCGCGGCGAGATTTGGCGCAACTCCGGTCCGTTCAACGGCATCCAGAACCACCATGCTGACAACAAATGTTGTGAGTTGACTATTGCGCGTCTGCTTCAGTTCTTCGGCTTCAGCGTCGAGTAAGAGTTGCCCGACATCGCGTCCACAGGCTTCTGAGGCTTCCTCTACAAGTTCCCAACTCTCATGGTTGACCCATGGAGAGCCCATGCCCGGCTTTTGCGAGCCTTGTCCGGGGAATGTAAATGCGAGCACGCGGCCTCCCTGTGCGATCACCTTATGGGTTGGACCGCACTTTGGTCCGAAAGGTTTCACATGGCCACGCGAAAACCTGCCAACCGCGGCTGGTCAAGAGGGTACGGGAACAGTTGCTTCAAATGCGACATCACCGCTCTAAGTGGTTGAATCCTTGGTGAACGCTGCCTTTACGGCGCTAACCTCACCAGTTGCAGCCCGGGTGGTGGAATGGCAGACACGGAGGATTCAAAATCCTTTGCCCTCACGGGCGTGCGGGTTCAAATCCCGCTCCGGGCACAAAAGAACACCGTTTCGCCAACTTCAGCGCCACCGCGATGTTTCGCTCTAGCTTGTGGCTATGAGCGTTGACCCCTACGCATCTTGGACTGACGCCGAATTGGCCGTTCTGGAACACGGTTTTCGTAGTGATCTATATGAAGGAAGCGTGGCTCTTGTTACCGGAGGATCTGGTGGAATCGGCAGAGCAATCTGCATGCTGTTGGGGAGGCTTGGGGCTCGCATCATCACGTGCGGTCGAGACGAAACGAAACTTCGCGGCCTTGAAAAATCGTTAGGTGAACACGGGATTGATGTCTGCTCAGTCCCAATGACCATTCGCAACCCTGAAGAGGTAACCAATCTGATCGCCACAGCCTGGGATCAATTCGACGGCTTGGACCTGGTTGTTAACAACGCTGGAGGGCAGTTCGCGGCGCCCGCAATGCAGATTTCACCCAAGGGTTGGGCTGCTGTGGTCGAGACTAACTTGTATGGACCTTGGTTCGTTATGCAGGAAGCGGCCCGAACCTGGATTGATAAGTCCCAGCCTGGATCGATCGTAAACATCGGGACTATTACTGGTCGCGCGTCAGTCGGAATACCACATACGGCTGCCGCTCGAGCCGGGGCTGCTGGCTTAGCCGCGTCGCTTAGCGTCGAATGGGCCCCTCATGACATCCGGGTGAATACCATCGCAGTTGGAGTGGTACGCAGCCCAGGACTAGTCAACTACCCACCCGAAGCGCGACCTTCTTTCGATCACAATCCTCAAAGGCGCCTTGGCGATGTTCAAGATGTAGCACAAGCCGTAGCGTTTCTAGGTTCACCTACAACTGCCTCCTATATAACTGGGGAGGTTTTCCACGTCGCAGGTGGTGAACAAGTGTGGGGCGAATATTGGGCATTGGGAAAGCCTGGTTATTTTCGCGTCGAGGATTCCTGAGAGATTGACAACTATTACCGATTGGAACGTGATGGATAAGCGAGTAGATACGACTCGACTACAAAAGATGGCTCGGGCGTACACTGCGTCCGCAGTGCTGTATGCGGCACTTGATGTCAGCCTTTTCACGCATGTCAGCGGTGGTCAAAATAGTGAGATATCCCTTATTGAAGCGACTGGACTTCGCCCCGTTGACGTCGACCGTTTGGTGTCGTGTGCGCTCAGTCTCGAACTACTTGACTGGGAAGGCGGTCATTTAGTTAACAGTCCAGACGTCGAGGCCTACCTAGTTGAAGGCAAGGCCCGCTACGCCGGTGCGTGGATGATGTTCACCCGTCCAGACGTAGAGGGATGGTTCGAAATGACCCAAAAGATGCGGGAACCTGAGTCAAGCAAGCTCGGGATGTACCAAGAGCTAACTGTGGACTCAGCACGCAAGTATCACAGAGCTACTTCAAGCATCGGATTTGGTGCGGCGCGGAGGTTTGTCAAAACTGTCGATTTGAGCAGTCGTCACCATCTGCTTGATTTGGGCGGGGGATCCGGTGCGTACAGCATCACAGCAGTTGAAAACTTCAAAGAATTGCGGGCCACAGTGCTCGACCTGCCTCCGGTGGTGGTGGCTACTCAGGAATATATTGCAGATGCTGGAGTAGAAGACCGCGTCAAAACAGTCGGGGCGGACTTTACGACAGGAGAGTTCCCTTCTCCGGTGGATGTCATTGTTATGGCGAGCAACCTACCGATCTACGATGGCGAGGTCATCTCCGACGTTGTAGCAAGAGCATTTCGAGCATTGGAACCTGGTGGGGAAATGCATTTGATCGGAGAGATGCTAAACGATGATCGGAAAGGCCCGATAGACGCGGCCATGTGGGGGATGAACGAACTGATCTGCGGTAGCGAAGGCCGTGCACATACCCGCTCTGAGTGTGAAAACTATTTCACGACAGCGGGATTTTCAGATGTTGAAGTCATTGACTTCGTGCCCGGAATACTGGCCCGATGTGTCGGCCACAAGCCCTAATTGCCGACTGAAATAGGAAGTTTCGCCTTTAGCGGCTAGATTTTCGAGCCCATGTCAAGCAAGACCGTAGAACGCCAGTTGCGAAGAACCAGCCAGCAGATTGCTGCCTTACGGGCAGAATTGGTCCTTCTCGACGAGCAATGGACGCATCTTTCTGATGAGGCCGATACGGCCCGACTTCATTCATTAGTATCGGAAACTCCCATATCGGAAAGAACTCACCAGCGAGCAGCCAGACACGTCGAAGTGATAGGTCAAGAGCGAAGCCAGTTAGCGGCGCGGCTGGGCGAGCTTGAATGCCGACAAGACGCTTTGCTTGACCAAATGAGCGGGTCTTCGCGGTAACTAGCGCCGTGTCCAAAAACAGAGATGAGTGCTCCATTCGGTAGGGTTGTATGTCTCACCACTCGAGGTAGTGCCCATAACCGATAGGGAATCTGTTGTCACAGCGAGTCGTTATTGCCGAGGATGAAGCCATTATTCGGCTTGATCTTCGCGAGATGCTTGAAGACGAAGGTTATGAGGTCGTCGCCGAAACCGGTCGTGGCGATGAAGCAGTTGAGTTAGTAGAGAAACACTTGCCAGACTTGTGCATTTTCGACATCAAGATGCCTGGCATGGATGGTTTGGCTGCAGCGAGCGAAGTTTCGAGCAAGAGGCAAGCTGCAGTGGTGATCCTCACGGCATTCAGTCAGCGTCATTTGATTGAGCAAGCCCGCGACGCTGGGGTCCTTTCGTATCTCGTTAAACCATTTCAACGCGAGGAACTCGTCTCGGCTATCGAGGTTGCAATGGGTCGGTTCGAAGAGATGCGACAGCTTGATGTCACCGTGCAGGAACTGCAGGATCAATTGGAAGCACGAAAAGCAGTGGATCGCGCTAAAGGCCGCTTGATGGACGATCACGGAATATCGGAACAAGAAGCGTTTGGATTCATCCAAAAGACGGCTATGAGCGAGCGATCAACAATGCTTGACGTGGCAAACAGAGTGATTGATGGACTCCTAGAGCCTTGAGCTAGGCCCAGGTCTCACCACGGGAGGTGGGTCGTCCATAGGGACCCATTCGGGCCCTAGGGTTGCCAACGTGGCGAAAGTTCTTCTACTTGACGGCAATTCCCTCACGTACCGGGCCTTTTTTGCGTTGCCCACTGATATGGCCACTGCTTCGGGGCAAGTCACGAATGCTGTCTTCGGCTTTACCTCGATGCTTTTGAACTTGGTGAGAGACCAGCAGCCCGAAGGACTGGTCGTCGCCTTCGATCGCCCCGAGCCCACCTTTCGACACGAGATGCTCCCGGAATATAAGGCCCAACGAGAGCCGACCCCTGATTTGCTGGTTCAACAATTCGGGTTGGTGCGAGAGGTTCTAGAAGCGCTCAAGGTGCCTACGGTTGATCTGGTCGGATTTGAGGCCGACGATCTTTTGGCGACGCTTGCCACCCAAGTTGCTGATGCGGGAGATGAAGCGATAATCGTCACAGGCGACCGTGACATCTACCAAATGGTCCGAGATCCCTATATCAAGGTTCTGTATAACCGGAGAGGGGTTAGCGACTACGCGCTATACGACGAGGCTGGGATTGTCGACCGGACGGGAGTTTCGTCAGAGTTGTACCCCCAATACGCGGCACTTCGTGGGGATCCATCGGACAATCTTCCAGGAGTTCCAGGGGTAGGAGAGAAAACTGCGGCCAAGCTCATCAACGCATACGGAGGATTAGACGGAATCTTTGAACACGCTGACGACCAGACACCCAAGTTGCGGCAGAATCTTGTCGAATTCGAAGATCGCGCGCGACGAAACCTTGACGCAATGGTGCTGAGGACTGACGTCCCAATTGATCTCGATACTCGATCACTGACGTGGGGTGAAGTTGATGTGGGGAAGGTGCAGCATCTTTTCGAGCTTTTGGAATTCAACTCTCTCTACGAACGCTTAAGCGAAATCCTGGGTGGTTTGCTCCCGACTCTAGAGTCCGATGGTGGAGTCATAGAAGCTGAGTTGATACAAGCGGCTTCGCCAACGGAATTCGTGTCTCGCTTAGATTCCCTGATCAAAGAAAAGGAACCACTTTCACTCGGTTGGAGTGCCGACCTTGACGGGTCGCTGTCCGCCCTTTCGGTAGTCCTCAACGCCGAAGCAGGTGAAGTGCTAGTGGCGGAGGAAGCCATCCTCAAAGACCCGGCCGTACTTAATGCTCTGGAGAAAGCAGCGTCCCCTGAAGGGATTGGATTCGACACCCACCACGCCAAAGAATTCGGTCGCGGTCTCCGGCGACTTGGACTTAGCGCTGAAGGATTAAGGGCAGACACGGCAATCGTCGCTTATCTCATCGATCCAACCGGTGGCCGATATGTGCTTGACGACCTGTTGCGCAAATACTGCCGAAGTGAGTTAGCCCGCGACGACTCGGTAAACGCCGGCCAGTTGAATCTCGACGGCGGTTCGAATGACCTGCTACTCGATGTAGCCCGTGATGCCTTGGCGGTGAACCGGTTGGTGCCGGTGCTTCTGGAAATACTGGAAGAGCGGTCGATGCTCTGGCTTTACGATGAGGTGGAGCGGCCACTGATTTCCGTGCTCTCGCGAATGGAAGACGTTGGGGTGGGGGTAGACGCGGCCGAATTAACTCGGATGCGCGACCACTTGGTGGCAGAAGTAACTCGATTAGAAGCAGGTATTCACGCTCTCGCTGGACATGAGTTCAACGTGAACTCCACCAAGCAACTTCGCGAAGTGTTATTCGATGAGTTAAGCCTTACTCCCCAAAAGAAAACCAAGACCGGGTACTCAACCGACGCGGCGTCTCTTGAAAAGATCCGTGATCAACATGAGATTGTCGAACTGCTCTTGGGTTACCGCGAGGTTGAAAAGCTGCGATCGACATATGGTCAGGGGTTACTCGATGTTGTTGACGGCGACGGAAGAATCAGAGCGACTTTCAATCAAACCGTTGCGCGCACGGGTCGACTGAGTTCTGAGGACCCAAATCTTCATAACATCCCTGTTCGCACTGCTTTGGGTAGGGAATTTCGGAAAGCGTTTGTTCCCCGAGACGGTTATGAGCTGCTGGTTGCGGATTACAACCAGATCGAACTTCGAGTTATTGCACACCTTGCTGGAGATCCCGGGCTTGTTCATGCCTTTGAATCAGGTCAAGACATCCATAACGCAACCGCTGCTTCGGTGTTTGGAGTGAAACCCGAAGATGTCAACACCGAACAGCGATCCAAAGCGAAGATGGTGAGCTACGGACTCGCCTACGGAATGGAGGCCTACGGCCTAGGCCAGCGTTTAGGAATCCCCACGAACGAGGCATCTGAGATTCTCGCAGCCTATTTTTCGGCGTTTCCTTCAGTGAGGTCCTTCATGGATGAGATTGTTGAGAAAACTAGAGAGACTGGTTACACGGAAACTCTTTTTGGTCGGCGTCGACCGATCCCTGATTTGAATTCACCGAACTATAGGGTTCGACAAGCAGCGGAGCGTCAGGCGATGAATGCACCGATCCAAGGATTGGCCGCAGATATCTTCAAGATTGCGCTTGTCGAAATTGACCGTGCCCTGGCCGCATTGGGTGCTCAGAGTTCACTGGTACTACAGGTGCACGACGAGGTCATTCTTGAAGTTCATCCTGATGAAAGTAAGGAAATTCAGGAGATGACTGTTTCGACCATGGGTGAAGCTGCACAGCTACGAGTGCCACTCGAAGTGAATGTCGCGCTGGGACCAACCTGGGCCCAAGCGAAAAGTTGATTTGCAGCGTGATGCCGAAGGGGGAGGACGGCTCAACGAATCACTGGTTCGAGAGTATTGCTGACCACCTAAACGAGACGTACCTTCGCTATTCATTCACCAAAACCACAAATGAAGAAGTTGATCACATCATCTCTCAACTGGGTTTGCATCCGGGTGACCGTGTTCTAGATGTCGGCTGTGGTCCCGGTCGGCACTCTGTTGAGTTGGCTCGACGAGGGATCAGGTGTCACGGCATCGACATCTCCCAACGTTTCCTCGAATTGGCTGCTGAGTTGGCGGCTGAGGAAGGTTTGACGGATTTAGCTACTTTCGATCGCGTCGATGCCCGGCAGCTTGAATTCTCAAATGAATTCGACGGTGTGTTTTCATTGTGTGAAGGTGCCTTTGGGCTACAGGGCGGACCAGCGTTGGAGGATGTTCCCAACTTGGTGGCGGATCAACGCATCCTCTCGGGTATGGGTCAAGCGCTGAGGAGCGGTCGCCGACTCCTCGTGGCAGCGTTTTCTGCCTACTTCCTCGTCGCGAATCTCGAAAATGAAGAAATTTCGAATGAGTTCGACCTGATGACGGCGACCCGTCACGAACACACCGAGGTTCGAAATCCCGCGGGGCGGGCTCTCACTACTGAACTGTGGACAACCTGTTTCACGCCCCGCGAGCTTTGGATGATGGCAGAGATAGCAGGCCTTGAACCTTTGCAGATCCGAAGTGTCCACTCCGGCGAAGACTGGAAGGCAGAATCATTGGTTGCGGATCACCCGGAGCTGGTGCTCTTAGCTCGCCGTCCCTAGCGCTTCAACCAAGCGGCACCGGAAATAGCAAACGGCGATGGTTCCTGCGAGCGGGCCGTGTAGCCTTGGTCGCCGTGCCCGGTGAGAGCTCTGTCACCGTCACCCCGTATTGTCTACCGAGAGCAAATCCTAGTGTCCGATACCACAGAATTCGGCAGCTTCAATGATGCCGGCGAATACATCCCCCGCACCATCGTTGAGAACGACCTAGGTGCAACCTCCTTTGCAGATGCCATAGACGGCACGATCGTCGAATTTGACGACGGGGACCTTGTCTCGGGCACCGTCGTCCGGATTGACCGCGATGAAGTGCTACTCGATATTGGGTTCAAGTCCGAGGGCGTCATTCCGAGCCGCGAACTTTCGATCAGAAATGCCGTGGATCCGTCAGAAGTGGTCGAGCTAGGCGAAGAGATTGAGGCCCTTGTCCTTCAAAAAGAAGATCAGGACGGACGGCTTGTTCTCTCTAAGAAACGCGCCCAATACGAGAAGGCATGGGGCAAGATCGAAGAAATTAAGGACTCTGAAGGTGTGGTTTCAGGGCCGGTTATAGAGGTCGTCAAGGGCGGTCTCATCATAGACATCGGCTTACGCGGGTTCGTACCAGCGTCGCTGGTGGAGTTGCGTCGTGTTCGCGACCTTGACCCCTACATAGGAATGGAACTTGAGGCCAAAATTATCGAACTCGACAAGAATCGGAACAACGTTGTTTTGTCTCGCCGAGCGTGGCTAGAGGAGACACAAAAAGAACAGCGAGAAGAGTTTCTCGACAATCTCCTGCCTGGCGAAAAGCGCAGTGGTGTTGTGTCTTCGGTTGTGAGTTTCGGGGCCTTTGTTGACTTAGGTGGCATGGATGGCCTCATTCACGTCTCAGAGCTTTCATGGAAACATGTCGATCACCCGAGTTCGGTGGTGACGGTAGGGGATGAGGTCGATGTAGAGGTGCTTGAAGTTGATCGCGAACGAGAACGGATTTCGCTGTCGCTCAAAGCAACACAGCAGGATCCGTGGCAGGAGTTTGCCGACGGTCACAAAGTGGGAGAATTGGTATACGGCCGGGTCACCAAACTGGTTCCTTTTGGTTCTTTCGTGCAGGTTGGCGACGGGATCGAAGGTCTCGTCCATATCTCGGAGATGTCCGCACATCACGTTGAACTTCCAGAGCAAGTGGTCACTCCCGGCGAAGAACTCTGGGTGAAGATCATCGATCTGGATCTTCAACGGCGAAGAATCAGCCTGTCGATTAAGCAGGCCGCTGAAGGTGGCGTGGTTGCGGCAGAATACCAAGAGGCATTCGGAGAACACGCCTACGACGAAGCCGGCAACTTTATCGGCGAATTTGATTACGCGGCCCCTGCCGAAGGCGAAGAATCCGAAGCGGAGCGAGCCTGGCGCGAGTACTACGAAGAGCATGGTGAAGAGGCGTATCGTCAAGCGGTGGCCGAGTATGAGGACAATGACTCAACTGCTGAAGGCGCCGAAGCTTCGTCGGAGGACGAGGTCCCCGCGGCAACTGAGGAAGTGTAGGTAGACAGGTGATAGTCATCGGGCTAACCGGTGGCATAGGGAGCGGGAAGAGCACCGTCTCTGATTGCTTTGTCGAGCGTCACGCAATTTTGATCGACGCGGATGTGATCGTTCGCGAGATGCAAGCACCAGGGCAGGTAGTCCACGCAGAGATGGTTGCCCATTTCGGTGACACCATTCTGAATATCGATGAGTCGCTTGATCGACAGGCCATCGCTGAAATTGTTTTCAGTGACAAAGGTGCCTTACGCCAGCTGAATCGTATTGTTCACCCGCCAGTGAACAGCGAGATCCGTCGCCGAATCCGGAAGGAAGCGGACACTGACAATCTGTTGGTACTCGACATCCCACTCCTTGTCGAGGGGATCATCGCTGGTGGACCTCCGCGTTACATCGTTAGCGGCATCCTGGTTGTTGACACTCCAACGGAAATAGCGGTGGACCGGCTAGTTGCTCAACGCGGATTCACCGAAGATGACGCTCGTTCTCGGATTGCCGCGCAGGTAGCGCGCGAAAAGCGCCTCGAAGTAGCCGATTTCGTGATCGATAATTCCGTAAATCTTGACGGTCTTGATAAGCAAATTGACCGAGCCTACGAGTGGGCGAAAACGTTACCTGCGACCGAGCCGACTCCTGAACCTGAGGACGACTGAAGGTTTTGCGACTTACCCTGGGGCGACGGTCGAGTACCTCATCCCAGGGCCACGACAAGAACCACGCCGGAAAGAACAAGGCCGCTACCCAAATAATCTCGAATGGGATGCGGCTCACGTAACCGAATGAGCGAGATCGTGAAGACTAGAACGATTTCGACTTGACCGAGGGTTCGGACTTTCGCAGCATTCGCTACGGCCATTGCAGCGACCCAACCAGTTGTGCCTGCAAAGCTCATTAACCCGACCGGTAAACACTTGCTCCGGTGCTTCCAGATGGCGACCAATTGACTGCTGTCAGTGATTGCAAGAAAAGCTCCGTGCAGGAGAGCCTGGCACGTCAGAATAGCGAGCAACGTAAGACACGTTCTGTGCCAAACAGAAGCAGAGACAATCGACGTAGTGGCACCGCGGATAGCCACGGCGGAAAGAGCAAAAAAAAGGCCAGCCCCAATCCCGAGCCACGCCGACGGATCCCCCCACCGTTGAAGCGCTGACTCAATGCCTACAGGCGCAGCGAGGAGCACCACTCCAAGGAGCACCACCGCTGCGCCTAACCAACCGAGTGCTCGGAGCGGCTCGTTAAGAAACACGGCGGATCCAACAGCTACGAGAATGACTTCGGCTTTCGAATAGACAGTCCCAATGGCAAAATCTCTCGCCCGGAAGGCTCGAAGCAAGAGAACGGTCCCAGTTATTTGGACCACTCCGGCTGTCCCTGACCAGAGCCAGAAATTTCGCGTCACGTCAACTTCCGCTGGTAGGCGCAGCCAAACGATTAATCCCAAAATCAGT
>Ga0163108_10000192_pt1 | contig 46312 bp, 44 predicted proteins | sample Fk1155metaG_FD_109644 | JGI IMG/M metagenome (GOLD analysis project Ga0163108, IMG submission 109644) | Marine microbial communities from the Central Pacific Ocean - Fk160115 155m metaG | ecosystem: Environmental > Aquatic > Marine > Oceanic > Photic zone | place: The Central Pacific Ocean...
TCGTCTTGAGTTTACAAATTTCAATAAAGTAGATAAGATAATTAATGCTCTCAATAAATTGTCTTTTATAGACTATGCCGAAAAAGTGCCCTTATTTAAAAAATCTGTTACACCTAACGATCCAAGTTTTAATAGTTCAAATGCATGGGGTCTTTATCAAATACAGGCTAGTGCGGCATGGGATGTTTCTGTTGGAAGTGCAAGTGTTGTTGTAGCAATAGTTGATGATGCTGTAGAAACTACACATTCTGATTTAAGTGCAGTTATCTGGACTAATAGTGGTGAAATTGCAAATAATGGAATTGATGATGATAATAACGGTTATATAGATGATGTTAATGGTTATGATGTGGCTGATTTAGATAATGATCCAAATCCAGATTCACCTATAAGTAGCTATGACCATGGAACCCATGTTGCCGGAATAGCAGGTGCAGCAACTAATAACAATAACGGAATAGCTTCTATTGGATTTGGAGTATCTATTTTACCTGTTAAAGCGACAAACTCAGCTACAGCAGTCACTCATGGCTATGATGGAGTTGTATATTCCGTAAATGCTGGAGCAGATGTCATAAATATGTCATGGGGTGGGTCTAATTCTTCCACAACTGGACAAAATATTGTGAACTGGGCATATAATCAAAATATTGTTCTTGTTGGAGCGGCTGGAAATGACGATGTCAGTACAGAACATTATCCTGCTGCTTATTCCAATGTTATAGCGGTTGCCTCAACTACAGTTGGCGATTCAAAATCTGGTTTTTCAAATTACGGTTCATGGATAGATATTTCCGCACCCGGAAGTGCCATCTACAGCACCATTCCTGGCAATGCATATTCTACCAAACAAGGTACGTCTATGGCTTCTCCGATGGTTGCAGGTTTATGTGGATTGATGCTTTCATTAAACCCAACTCTTCCTCCATCTAACATTAAATCATGCTTATTGAATTCAGCGGATGACCTAGATGCATCCAATCCTTCTTATATAGGGCAATTAGGGGCTGGTAGAATAAATGCATTAGCTGCAATGAACTGTATATCAGCAACTTTAAACCTTGCTCCTCAAGCAAACTTTAGTTCAGATTTGCAAAATATACTCGAAGGTCAATCAGTGACATTTACAGATCTTTCTACCTATAACCCTCAATCCTGGTCTTGGTCATTTTCTGGAGGAACGCCATCTACTTATTCTGGACAAACACCACCTGCAATAACCTATAATACAGCCGGATCTTACGATGTTACTTTGATTGTTACCAATTCAAATGGAACAGATACAGAATTAAAATCAGCTCATGTTGTAGTAAATTCTCTTTCTGGATGTGATACAATTTCTAACACGATACCTAATGATCAAATTTTAACCTGGACATGGGGGGCTCCAAATGGCTATATAGGAGGGCATAATTTTATAAAAGTTAAAAGTATTGCTGATAAGTTTTCGGGTTTTGGTCCAACAAATATTATGGGAACTTCTTTTTTCTTTACAAGAGGAGAAACCAATGATCCAAATGCATTTGTTACTATAACGGTATGGGAAGATAATGGAGGACAACCTGGAACAGCAATTTATACAGAAGATGTTCTATTAGATGTGATAGAGGATAATATAACTTCAGCAGGTGCTGGTTTTTTCTACCCTACAAATGTAAATTTTGATACTCCAGTTTCTGTATCAACCAATGATTTTTATATTGGATACCAAATTACTTATTCTGCAGGTGACACCCTTAGTTGTGCTTTAACAGAAAATTTAAATACAAATGCAGGAAGACCAAATACTTTATGGTATTATATTGATCCAGCAGATGACCCACTTAATACAGGAGGTGGATGGATGGAAGTTGAAACACTAACTTCCACAGGAAGTCAGTGGTCGATGCATACTTACCCAAGAATTACCCAAACAGCTCCAAGTGCAGTTATTTCTTCAAACACACCAGTATGTGAGGGAGAATTTATCAATTTTGACGGTACTGCATCTCCTAACACGATTAATTGGGAATGGATTATAAATGGAACAAATCAAACGAATCAAACCGGTTCTAACCCAAGTGTTATCATGAACAATGCAGGATCTTATACAACTTATTTAATAGCATATAATTCTTGTGGTTTTTATCATGTAGATTCTTTAGTTGTAACTGTAAATTCAAGTCCAAATATTAATATTTCTGCATCTCAAGATACTATATGTACTGGTGGGTCAACGACACTTACAGCTAGTGGAGCAACAAGTTATTCTTGGTCGCCTGCTGCTAGTTTGAGTAATTCTAATATTTCTAATCCAGTAGCATCTCCAACAAACACAACCACATATACTGTAATAGGAACCAGTGGTGGATGCAGTAACGATGCAAGTTTTAGTGTAATTGTTGATAATACACCTCCCGTGGCATCATTTATTTCTGATAACGACACTATTTGCGAGGGAGATGTCTTAAATTTAAATGGTGCCGTTTCTTCTAATGCAAGTTCTTATAGTTGGAATTTTAACGGAGCAACTCCTTCTAGTTCCACTTCTTCAAGTCCTTCTGTTAGTTACAGCGGATCTGGAACCTTTTCATTTGATTTAACTGTTACAAACACCTGTTCACAATCAGATATTGTATCGGGACAAGTGGTCGTTTTACCAACAAGCTCTGCACTTTGCACACCTTCATCTGAAATTGTCGATTTATCCAATCAAGCTAATATTATTACTTATATGGATTTGGATAGGAATACTCTTCATGTTGTATTTAATAAAACCGATGTAGAAAAATTAGAGCTTGAAATCATGAACACTGCAGGACAATTAATTTATAATGAAATTAAGTCAAATCTTCAAAAAGGAGATTTATTAAAAATTGATATTTCTAATTTAAGCAATGGAATGTATTTCTTAAATATCAATCAACAACTTTCTAATGAGTCTATTAAGTTTATAAAATAATTCATTTATGAAAAAGCGATTATTTGTATTTCTTTTTGTTTGTTGTTGTTCTTTTGTCTTTTCTCAACAGACCTATTTGCATTGTGGTAAATTAATTGACACTAAAAATGGAAAGTGTTTAGAAGAAATGACCATTATTGTTGCATCAAATAAGATTGTTCAAGTTTCCAATGGATATTTAAACCCTTCTAAGAATACCTCATTAATTGATTTAAAATCAAAAACCGTAATGCCTGGTTTAATTGACATGCATGTTCATATTGAAGGAGAGTCCAATCCACATTCTTATATTGAACCTTTTACATTTAATGAAGCAGACATTGCATTTAGAGCTGTTAATTATGCAAAAACGACCCTTTTAGCTGGATTTACTACTGTTAGAGATCTTGGTGGAACCGGAGTCAACACCTCTATAAGTAAAGCTATTGAAAAAGGTATTGTAGTTGGTCCTAGAATATATTCAGCAGGAAAATCTATAGCAACAACAGGTGGACATGCAGATCCAACCAATGGATGGAAACAGGATTTAATGGGAGACCCAGGACCCGATCAAGGTGTTATCAATAGCATTGGAGAAGCAAGAAAAGCAGTTAGACAACGCTATAAAAATGGTGCAGATGTCATTAAAATTACTGCAACTGGAGGAGTTTTAAGTGTGGCCAAAAGTAGTTCCAATCCTCAATTTACCATTGAAGAGATTAAGGCGATTTGCTCAACTGCAAATGATTACGGTATGCATGTTGCTGCTCATGCACATGGTGATGAAGGAATGAGAAGGGCTATTATTGGAGGAGTTAAGACCATTGAACACGGTACAATGATGAGCGAGGAAACAATGAAGCTTATGATTAAACATGATGTTTATCTTGTTCCAACTATAACTGCTGGAAAAGCAGTAAGTGAAAATGCCTTAATACCTAACTATTATCCTGAAATAGTGATCCCTAAAGCGTTAGAGGTTGGTCCAAAAATTCAAAGCACATTTGGAAAAGCATATAAAAAAGGAGTTAAAATAGCATTCGGAACTGATGCTGGTGTCTTTACTCATGGTCAAAATAATAAAGAGTTCGAATACATGGTTGAGGCAGGGATGCCTATAATGGAGGCGATCCAATCGGCAACTATTGTTAATGCACATGTCTTAGGGAATGATCAAATAGGAATTATTAAAGCCGGTTATCTTGCCGATATAATTGCTGTGGATGGAAATCCATTAAAAGATATAAAAGCAATGACTAGGGTTTCATTTGTAATGAAAGATGGTGTTATATATATGAACTAGTCATGAAAAACCTGTTTTTGTTTTTACTTTTTCCAAACATCTTTTTTTCTCAAATACCAAGTCATCTACTTTTTTCTGAAAAATTAATTTCTCTTGGTTGTGATTCATCTCTGGTTTATTCAAAATGTTTATCTGAGTCAGATGTTTGTAATGAAAACCAAGAGATGTGGAAATATACATCAAATGAACATAGACACTCCAAAAAAATTTATGTCTGCAAAAATGGAAAGCAGCTATTCTCAGGGCCATATATAAAATATAGCTCGACTTATACTTATTACACCAGAGTTCAGATTGAAAAAGGAGTGATGCATGGTTCAACTTATTCCATCTCAAAAGACACTGCCGCTCTTTTGCTAATTGGCAACTATAACTTAGGTAAAAAAGATGGCGAGTGGAAATATTTTAATAAAGAAGGGGGATTAATAGGATCACGTATTTATAAAAATGGGATCGCTATTAAATGTGAAGGAAAGGTTTTAAAGTGTCATGATTATCCCTTAGCATATGATAAGTGCAAGATTGAATGGCTTAAATGTGATTTGTAATCTAAAGCACTTTATTTAAAGAACACTCTTTATTTTAAATGTATATCTATTAATTGAATTAATTCGGTGTTCAGTTTACCTTTTATTTTTTCACCTGTATTTATATCAATCCCACTTGTCGATGGCCTTGGTGCGTCAACATTAATTATATTCCCTTGTTGGTCTATCAAAATAAACCTAGGAATACTACGTACATTGTAAGCAACTGCAAATTCAGATTCCCATGCATTTTCTGCAATCAATTGAATTCCACCCATCTCTTTTATTTCAATCATTTTTTTCCATTTATCAAGATCTGCTAGCTTGTCAATAGAAATGCTAATAAAAGAGATGTTTTTTTCTTTATATTTTTCTTCTAATTCATTTAAAAATGGAATCTGTGCCTTACACGGTCCACACCAAGTAGCCCAAAGATCAATATAAACTAATTTGCCTTTAAAATCTGAAAGCGATATGGCTTGACCATTAATGTCATTACAAGTAAATGAAGGGGAGGGGTATCCTGGTTTTAATTTTAAAATCTGATTGTATTTCAAGGTGTAAGAGTTCATTAAGGCAGTGTCTGAACATATTAATTTTAGAGTTTTGTAATATAATTCATAATCTGGTTTTTTTATAGAAATTCCACGACCTAGGTTATTCACAACAGCATTTCTTATAAGGGGTTTTATGTTTTTAAAATGATCTTTAACAATAGTGTTATTCGCAATTAAACCATAGTTGAAATAAGATAAAACTAAGTATTTATATATTCCATTTTTTTTAAATGAAATAGAATCGTTTAAATTAATGATTTTGAATTCCTTAGCTATATAAGATGACACAGTAGAAGTAAGATTGTTTTCAATAAATAGTTCTATTTTGTTATGATTCAATAATTGGTATAAAATTTCAAGATGATTGTTGCTTTTTTGATCCTGAACAAATTCATGGTCTTTTAAAATCATAGAGTTTAATAATTCATCTTTTCCTTCGTATAACTCCATTATATATTCATAGTGATCTTCTCCTGAAAGCTTTTTTATTTCTGAATAGTCAAGGCTATTTTGCTCATTATATAAAAATATTTTGGCCAAAAAATTATTGTTTTGAGCACCAACACCTTTATAAACAACAGATTCATCAAATTCTTTTGTGTCCAAAGAGATGTTGATATCATATCCAGGAGCTAAGAAAATCTGAGTAACTTCATTTCCGCATTTAAATGTATAATCTCCTCTTTTAATTTTTAAGGTATCGGAAAATGAACCATCTTCATTAAGTATAAATACCTTTTTATATTTAGATCTATTATATATGGAAACTTCTTTTGACTCATGATTTATTATAGATCCTGAGAAACTAACAAATGAATCAGATGATTGAGCTTTTAAATTATAAAGGCTAAACATAAAGCAAAAAAGAACTAACAACTTCATAGGGATGATATTAAATTGATGTATAAATTTAAGTGGAATAGAATTTTAGTACCACAAAATAAGAAAAATTAAAAGGATTGATGAGATAAATAAAACATAAAAAGTATTATGTTAATGGCATTTAAAATATTCAAAAGGTTGATTACAAGAATCACAATGATATAATGCTTTGCACGCTGTGGATCCAAATTCATTGATTAATCGTGTTTTGGAATCACTACAATAAGGACAATTAACAGAGGTTGAATTACTTTGAAATAATTCGCTTTTCAAACCAGACTTTCCTACTGGTGGAGCAATCCCATACTCTTTGAGTTTTTGTTTAGCCTCATCACTTATCCAGTCTGTTGTCCAAGCAGGAGTATATATTTTTTTAATTTTTACATTTTTATACCCTAGTGTTTCTAGGTTTGTTTTAATTTCATTTTCAAAGAAAGTCATTGCCGGACAGCCCATATATGTTGGAGTAATAGTAATAACAACGCCATTTTTACTCACATCAACATCTCGAACAACACCTAATTCCACAATATTAATTACAGGTATTTCAGGATCAGGAATGGTTTTTAATATATTCCAGATACAATCTTTGATATGTGCAAATGCAATAGACATGATTTACCAAATTGCATCGGGATAAGTTCTGTTTAAGTATTGCATTTCAGAAATAATAAATCCCATATATTCACTATGAAATCCATTTCGTCCACCAGAAATCATATAATTATTTGAAGGAACATCAAGTTTTGCAAAATCGAATATTTTGTGAACTTCTTTTGTCCATGTTTTTTTGATATCATTCATGTCAGGACAAACATTTAATCTACAAAGCTCTAATTCAACTTCATCTGTTTCGAAAAGTTCCCCAGTAAATTTCCATAAATTATCTATCGCATTTTGAGTTCTTTCTTTACTTTCGTCAGTACCTAAACCAAGCCTGATAATCCATTCACTGCTTCTACGCTTATGATAAGTTATTTCTTTAAGTGATTTAATAGCTACAGCAGATAGGGTAGGGTCTTTGCTTTTTGATAACCCCTCATATAGCGCATGATTATAAATATCCATAAAAAATTGCCGCACCATGATATATGCGAAATCTTTATTTTCTTGCTCAACAATTTGAAAATTCAAGTATTCATTTTCAGGACGTTTATAGGCAAAATCATCTTCTGATCTTCCATCATTAAATAACTTTGAAACATATTCATATAAAGCATCTGCCTGTCCAATTAAATCTAAAGCAATATTAGTTAAAGCTAAATCTTCTTCTAAATAAGGACCTTTACTTGAATATTCACCGAGACGATGACTTAAAATAAATGCATTATCAGCAAGTCTTAAACAATATTTATTTAATTTTTCCATATTAATTTATTACATGTTTTTTACTCCATCAGGAACATTGTAAAAAGTAGGATGGCGGTATATTTTATCGTTTGAAGGGTCAAAAAATGACTCTTCTTCTGATGGGTTTACCGATACAATATCATCACTTTTCACCACCCATAATCCAGTAGCTTCATTTCTTCTGGAGTATAAATCTCTGGCATTTTCAATTGCCATGTTTTTATCGTATGCATGTACACTTCCTGCATGTTTAAAAGGAGCTCCGGGTTTAAATTGTGTAAAAACTTCCCATAATGGTCCTTGACTATCTTGTCCTTCCATATTTTATAATTTAATTATACAAATTGTTCTTTATCTTGATATTTCCTATTAAATTCAATCGCTGCATTTCTAACCCATTCTCCTTCATCATGTGCTTTTTTATGATGTTCTATACGCTGCTTATTACATGGCCCATATCCTTTGACCACTTGATAAAACTCGTCCCAATTTATGTCGCTAACTTCATATGATCCATCGGGTAGGAGTTTTGCATTATCATCAGGGACTTTTAAGCCAATAAATTCTGCTTGAGGAATGGTTTTGTCAATGAATTTTTTTCTTAACTGATCATTTGTTTCTCGTTTTATTTTCCATTTTAAAGCTAATTCAGATCTAGGTGAATCTCCATCATGAGGTCCAAACATCATTAGAGATGGCCACCACCATCTATTTAATGAATCCTGAGCCATTTGTTGCTGCTCTTTAGTTCCATTCATCATTTTGCACATGATTTCATAGCCTTGTCTTTGATGAAATGATTCTTCTTTACAGATTCTAACCATTGCCCTTGAGTAAGGCCCATATGAAGTTCTTTGAAGAGATACTTGATTTACAATCGCTGCACCATCTACCAGCCATCCAATTGCACCGATATCAGACCAGTTTAAAGAAGGGTAATTGAAAATGCTCGAATATTTTGCTTTTCCTTCATGTAACCAAGTTAGAAATTGATTTCTTGATACTCCAAGTGTTTCAGCAGCACTATATAAATATAAGCCATGGCCACCTTCATCCTGAATTTTTGCCAACAAGATTTTTTTACTACGAATACTAGGTGCTCGAGTTATCCAGTTTCCTTCTGGCTGCATTCCTATTACTTCAGAATGCGCATGTTGAGACATTTGCCTAACAAGATGACTTCTATATTTGTCTGGCATCCAGTCATTTGGCTCAATCTTAATGTCTTTATCTATTTTGTTTTCAAATTCAATTAATTTATCCTTATCAGTCATAGCTCGATTTTTTTAGTTATTGATAATTAATGAAGATTTATCTTGTTCTTTAATTATATCATAACTGTCTATATTAGTAACCCCCCAATTATTTAATTCATCGTTGGTCCATAATTCAGGAAAAAATATTCTTTTTTGATATCTAGGGTGCATGTATCTTTTCCAGTTACTACCACCTGTTGCCTCTGCTTCATCTTCACCACTGTCCAAATATTTTGCTGCAGCATAATAATGTTCCATTACCCATAAAATATTCACAGTATGGTCATAATGCCTCATTGCGTTGATTAAATCGGTGTTGTTTTGATCTTCTTTAGGCAAAGATTTAAATTTAGACCATAGATTTAATGTATTGTATGTTTTCATAAATACAATAAAATCATCCATATATCTCTTTTCAAATAATGTGATTAATGTAGATTTCTCACCAGTTTTATGATCTTTTCCAGCAGCTTGCCAATAAAGATGGTCATAGGCATGAGTAAAAGGAGTTTCTCTGTCAATTGTATCACGGAATCGTAGATCTATTAAATGGATTAATTCTGTTGATGCAAATTCAATCATTCTATATTGTGCACTTTGAAATCCGCTAGCAGGAGTCAATGTATCACGGAATTTCATATATTGTTGGACATCCATTCCATTTTTCATTATTTTAAATGAAGAAGAAAGCATATCAAAATACCTGCTTATTCTATATAATCGATCCGCAAAAAACTTAGTGCTTAAATCTTCTTTAAAAGCAACCTGCTCAATTTCCCATAAAATCATTTTAAAAATCAATTCATTTATTTGATGATACATTATAAACACCATCTCATCTGGCAAATTTGTTCTTTGTATTTGCAGATTTAAAAGAGCATCTGTATTAATGTAATCCCAATATGTTATGGGTTTTGAATGTAAAAGACCGCTTAAATGCGTGTCGCTATCTTGACCAATTTTTTTATACTTCTTGTCAATTTCTTCTAAAAGTTCACTTCTGTTCATTTTTAAAAATTTATTTTTTTTCTAATGTGTATCCTATTTGATATAATGTGTTTAAAATTATTGGAGATTTATGATGTATTTGATTTGTTCCATAAACCTCAATTAATCTGTTTTTTTTATTAATAAAAACGCAATCAACAAAATCAAGTCTCTTGAGTCGATGTTCAATTACTGAATAATTGATATTGATTTTTGGAGTCTGTATTTCAAATGTTAATGTCATCAAATGTTATTAAATTTAGAGGATATAAACTGGTCAATTTCTCCATTTTCAAAAAGAGCATTGATGTCGTTTTCCTTCATTATTTTTTTGATCATTTCATCCTGAATTTTCCCATTTTTGTAAGCATCTGAGTAACGTGTATGCGTAAATGATACCTGAGAATATAAAGGTGTATGTTTTTTTGGAAAAATACTTTCGATTTTACGTTCAAGCTTTTGTTGGAGTAAAAACTCAGGATCTGCGACATGGTCTCTCATTACATAATAGTTATCTAACGATAAATCCTGAACAGCATCTCCATCAGGTTTTCTAATTTTCTGATATTCTTCAAATATCAAAGGCCAGTTTTCATTATGTTGCTGCATTAATTCCCAAAGAACTGTACAGTCTTCAAATCCACAATTCATCCCCTGTCCGTAAAATGGCACTGTAGCATGTGCAGCATCACCCATTAATGCGACTTTTCCAGAAGTCCATGGGTAACACCTAACAATCGCCAATGAGGATAAAGGGTAGTTTTCCCATATATCTGCGATATTTGGAATTAATTCATAAAAATCGGGGAATTTTAATTGAAAAAATTCATTTACTTTTTGCTTTGATGTTAATTTATCAAAAGCAAATTCATGATTATCATGTGGCATAAACAAAGTACAGGTAAAAGATCCATCCTCATTCGGAAGCGCAATTAACATAAACCTTCCTCTAGGCCATATATGAAGGGTGTTTTTTTCTAATTTATAGGTATTATCATCGTTTGCTGGTAATAATATTTCACGATAACCGTCATCAATATACATTTGACTGAAATTAAAACGATCTAATTTTTGCATTGCATTATATCTGACAGCAGAAAAAGCTCCATCAGCAGCAAATACAATATCAGTTTCTATTTTGCTTTTCTCTCCGGTTTTTAGATTTTCGCAATAAACAATCCCATTAACAGTGTCTGCATCAGTGCATTTTGTGTTAAATATAATTTGTGCATTGCCGTATTTTTGGGCAATGTCCATCATTTTACAATTAATTCCACCTCTGGAAACAGAATAAATGGCTTGTCCTTCTTGACCATATGGCTGATAAGTTAAATCTCCAGATTCAGAATGCATGGTTCTTCCATACATTGGAATTGCAATAGATTCAATTTCTTTTTCCACACCAACAGCCTTAAATGCTTTCCATCCTCTAACTGACAAGGCAAGATTAATTGATTTTCCAGCAGACAATTCAGAATCTCTTAAATCATCTCTCATTTCAATAATGGTCACTTTATAACCAGCTTTTGACAAGTAAACTGCCCAAAGAGATCCAACTAAACCTGCACCAACAATCGTTGCTGTTTTCATTCTTTTAATTTTGGTTTATTCATTTTAACACCACATTTATCACAAGTACACAATGATTCATTACTATAAAAGTCATTTAACAATTCACTCAATTGTTCAACAATATTTCCAAGATGAAAATCTGCTCTATGCATCTGAGTATTACAGTTTTCACAAAACCATAAACATGCATCAAGTTCATCTTCTTTACGCATTCTTTCAATAACAAGTCCAACAGTGTTTTTTCCACGTTGTGGAGAATGTGGTATTTGAGGAGGTAAGAGAAATATTTCACCTTCTTTAATATCCACAACTCTTCTAACACCATTTTCTATAATAGGTAGTTGCATATCACCTTCTATCTGATAAAAGAATTCCTCTCCTTCGTTATAATGAAAATCTTTTCTAGCATTTGGGCCTCCAACGACCATGATGATAAACTCAGTATCCTTATATACTACTTGATTTCCGACTGGTGGCTTAAGCAAATGACGATTTTCATCAATCCATTTTTTAAAATTTATCGGTGCTATCATTATTATTTATTTTTACAAAAACATGTTTTATTTACGATACCATCATAACCTTTTTTAATATTGATGATATTAGAAAATCCTTTATTTATCATAAAAGAAGAGGCTATTGCCGATCTGTATCCAGATTTACAGTAAATATAGTAAGTAGATTTCTTATTAAGTAAAGAAATGTTTTCATTTAATTTTGCTAAAGGGATATGAATAGATTCATCTACATGACCATTATTATACTCAACATCTGTTCTCACGTCAATTATATTTTTTTCTTCTCTTAAATTAATAAATTCTGTAGGACAAATACAAGTTAATTGTTCAGTAGATAGGTTTTGAGTGATCCAGTTTTCTATGCCATTGGATAAATAACCCAGTACATTTTCATAACCGACGCGCGCCAACCTTAAAATTGTCTCTCTTTCCATGCCCTTATCACAAACTAGTAATATAGGTGTTTTTAAATCTTTAATTAATGTACCTACCCATACCGCAAAAAAACCATCAAGACCGATATTGATTGATCCTTTAATATGATTTTTGCTAAAATTAACTGCATTTCTTGAATCTATAACAATTGTTTTAGGATTTTGTATTAATTTTTTAAATTCTTCAACTGTTAAGGCATTCATTGATTTAGCCAAAACCAAATCAATGGAATCATAACCATTTTTATTAATTTGTGCATTCTTAGGAAAATACTGTGGGGGAGCTGTTAAACCTTCGGTTACTTTGCTTACAAAATCTTCGGCTGATTTCACATTTAAGGCATAATTATATTTTTTTTGAATTCCAATTGTAGATTGAGTTTCTTTACCAAGAGATTTACCACATTGAGATCCAGCACCATGTCCTGGATAAACAATTACATCATCGTTGAGTGTTAATAATTTGTTTTTTATAGAATGATAAAGGTGCGTTGCTAAATCTTCTCTACTTATCTCTGAATTTACCGCAAGATCAGGTCTTCCAACATCTCCTACAAATAAAGTATCTCCAGTGAAAACAGAGTGTTGCTTACCAAACTTATCTAAAAGTAAAAAACAACTAGACTCCATGGTATGACCAGGAGTATGCAAAAGCTGAATAAAAATATCTCCAAGGTTGAAAGTTTGCATGTCTTTTGCAACTGAAATTTCATATTCTGCCTCAGCTGTAGGGCCATACACAATTTCTGCCCCTGTTTTTTTTGATAAATCAATATGTCCAGATACAAAATCGGCATGAAAGTGAGTTTCAAATACATATTTAATTTTTGCATCTCGTTGGTTTGCTAATTCCAAATAAGTATCCACATCTCTAAGTGGATCTATAATAGCTACTTCACCATTTGATTCAATATAATATGCAGCTTCTGCAAGACATGGGGTATAAATTTGTTTGATATACATATTTTATTTTTTGAAATGAATGATATTAAAAAATGGATTTAATAAATTTTGGATAAAAGTTTTGTGATTCTTATCTTCTTTTTCTCCAAGACCAAATTTGATTTTATCTACTTTATTTGATTTAATAAGAGTGCCAAACATCCAATCCCAAATTGCCAATTTAGAACCCATGTTTTTATTATAATGTGCAGGATTATTACTATGGTGTATTTGATGCTGAAATGGGCTTATAATCAATGATTCAATCCAATTAAAATAGCTTAATTTAACATGGGAGTGCCTTAAATTTGATCCGTAAATTAAAAAGATAAAACTAAGGATGTTTACACCAAAAAATGTGATGTAATTAATAGGATAAGAGGTCATATATAAAAAAACTCCACTAACAAATGACATTATTAATAATATTCTGAAATTATTTATAATCAGTTCAACAGGGTGTATTCGGTATTGAGTGACGGGGTTTAACGTAGTAGCAGAATGATGCACTTTATGAAATGCCCAAAGAAAAGAAACTTTGTGCATAAGAAGATGTACCAAATAGGCCGAGAAATCATTAATAAGAGTCAAAATTATTGTATAAAAAACAAGGGTTTGAATCGGGCCTAAATTAATGCTGCTTTCACCCAAATGATTAAACATAAATTCATCTATAGATAAGGCCATACTTAAGCCAAAAATTAAAAAGGGTGCAAGAAGAAAAATTTTAATAAAAGAATTAAAAAAAATAAAACCATAATCAACAAAAGCAGAATCACTCAGCCATATTTTTTTTGCAAATACATATTTCAAAAAGGAAACCTTTTTATTTCCTTTAAAATACACCCAAAAAGACAAGATTAAAGAACTTAATAAATACAGGTAACATATTCTTTTTTTTGAATTAAAAAGATATTCTATTGGCATAGCAATAGCGTCCTGAATTTTGTTTATAAAAATATCTAAAGTAAAATCCATTTAAAAATGAACTCAATTAATAATGAATAAATGCCTATTTATTAAAATAGATTATAGCAAATAAAAACAGAGTCTAATATGATAGTGACTACAGCAATATTAAGTATGTATTTTAATGGTTGAACAGCTAGAACTAATGTTAAATTAGTCATGGTTAAACACACTGTAATTATAAGTTGGAAATCGTTTAGAACACCTCCACTTCCCATTACAAATCCTCCCATACATCCAGCAATTATTAGTACGACGGAAATTATTCCAAATCTATTATGTTCTAATTCACCACTAAAAATTCTATCCCAAAATGATTCTTTGTTTTTAATTTGATCTACTGTCATTGATTTATTTTTATTTAAATCAAAAATACATCAGCAACCAACACTGCTTAGTGATGAATATTGGTTAAAAAAATGATATATATCATTTTTTTTTATCTAAGAATCGATGCGGTTAAATATTAGATTGTTTTACTGAATTTATTAGTGTTTTTAACACTATTATTTAAATGAATGTCAAAACACATACAGATATTCCTAATAAAAACCTTACCTAATTCACTTATTTTTAATGAATTATTATTGATTTCAACAAGTCCATCTTTTTCCAGTGGTTTTAATCTTTTAATAATCGAATTATATTGCTGATGGGAAATAAAATCATCCTTCCAATTAGTATGGAAATTACACATTAAATTAAGGATGTGTTTACGTATTATAAGGTCGTCTTGTGTTAGATGATGTCCTCTGAAAATTGGAATTTTATTCATATTAACAAGGCTTAAATATTCTTTAACGGTTTTTACATTTTGCGCAAAACAATACCAACTATCACTAATTGATGACATTCCAAGACCAATCATTAATTTTGTCGGATTTGTGGTATAACCCATAAAGTTTCGATGCAATTTATTTTCTTTAAACGAATGAAATAAACTGTCTGTTTCAAGAGCAAAATGATCCATTCCAATTTCGTGATAACCATTCAAAATCAATAATTCTTTACTTAATTCATACAAAGCTCTTTTTTCATCTCCGTTAGGTATGTCATTTTCATCAAAACCTCTTTGACCAAGTCCTTTAATCCAAGGGACATGTGCGTAGCTATATAAGGAGATACGGTCTGGTTTAAGTTGATTAGTTAGCTCTATAGATTCTTTGATATGATTTATATTTTGATGGGGAAGACCATAAACCAAATCATGACTTATAGAGCTATAACCGATATCTTTTGCTAAATCATGGGCTTTTTTAACATTTTCAAAAGGCTGAATTCTATTGATGGCTTTTTGAATTTTAATGTTATAATCCTGTACACCAAAACTAACTCTTCTGAAATTTATATCGTAAAGCGTTTTTAAATGCTCTTTAGTTGTATTATTTGGATGTCCTTCAAATCCTAATTCAGCATTCTTTGAAAGTTCAGCTTTTGATATAATTCCACTAATTAAATAATGTAAATTCTCTGCTGAGAAAAAAGTAGGGGTGCCACCACCCAAATGAATTTCTTTTATTAATGGTTTAGATGGAAGAGAATTTAAATAAATATGCCATTCATTGATAACAGCTTCAATATATTCCTTTTCAACACTATGTTGTTTTGTGATGTGCTTATGGCATCCACAAAAAGTACATAAACTTTCACAATAAGGTAAGTGAATATATAAGCTTATTCCATCTTTTTTGTGAAGAGCAAAAGATTTTAGGACTGATTCGAGCCATTTTTCTTGGCTTATATCTACTGAATCCCAAAAAGGGACAGTTGGATAACTGGTGTATCTTGGTCCAGGGACATTATATTTATTTATTAAATCATTTAAAGACATTTACTTCTTGTTCATTTTTTAATTTTCATGTTTTTATTTGCTATATGCGAATTGATTTATGGAGTATAAATATATCTAAAAGCTAAATTACTATTAATATATGATGATTAATGTGAAGAATGTTTGAAGAATCTATAAATTATCTTCTATTCTCCATTCACTGGCAGAATTTGCAGTTTCATACAATACTAAATGTACAAGTTCTAGATCATTTTCAATAGAAAATTCCGGTTGGAGAAGTCTTAATATTTCAAGAAGCATATTTTCACATGTTGGTTGATATGAAACGTATCTAACTCTACTATTTTTAATTTCTATTCCCTTAAATCTTGAATCATCTCTTAATATTAATCGATGATCAAATAATGAAATAATTTTTGTTTCAACTATCGTTTTTAAATCTGAGAAATCTATAAGCATTCCGCATTTTTCATCCTCTATATTTGTATTTGGCTCACCTCTTAATGTTACTGAAAGTTTATAAGAGTGGCCATGGATATCTTTGCATTTTCCTGAATAACCATCAAGGGCATGTGCTGCTTCAAATGTAAATTTTTTTGTAACTCTAATCGCTTGGTTCATAAGTTATTAATAGATTTCGGCTTCTATATTATGATTCTTTAGTTTGGTCTTTATTTTTTGCATTTCAACAAATGGTATTTTTTCGAGACTTTTTAAAGGTGTATTTCTATCTAAAGTATATATAATAATGCTTTTAGGTTTAATTTTTTTGATAATTTCAATCCAATTTATGATTTCATCTTCTTTCGTGTTATCAATAAACTCCCCATTATATTTTCCTTTAAGAAAAAGGCTTTGAATAATTATTTCACTTTTTATTTTAGAAATTTGATCTATTGTTTTTTTAAAAGAAATTTTTCCAATTGGGTTATTGATAGTGAGAAAACTATTTTGAGTTCCTGCATCAATTTTATACATACATCTATCTACTAATCCTAATGCTTCCACCACACTTTTTTTGTGAAGCATTGTTGCATTTGTTAAAACAGAAACCAAAGCCTTTGGAACATATTTATTTCTTAATTCGATAACCTCTTTAATAATATCATTAAATTCCGGATGCAAGGTTGGCTCACCATTCCCTGCAAAAGTGATGCTATTTATAGGTTCTGAATTATTTGAAGATTTAAAAAACAGCTGTAAATCATTTATAACTTTTTTTTTACTTGGTAATTGATCTTTTATTTTTTGTTTATTTTTTGTCCAGCCACACTCACAATAAATACAATTATAATTACAAAATTTATTATTTACAGGCAATAAATTAACCCCTAATGAAGTGCCAAGTCTTCGACTTTTAATTGGCCCAAAAATTGTTTTATCAAATAAAAATGTGTTCATTTTTTTTCACAATTAATATCGCAGCATGATTTTGATTCGATATTTGTTTTGTTTACTCATCAAAATTGTTCGTGCATAAAACTTCATTTACTGCTTTACATTACATATCAGGATAAATTTTTAGTTTTTTATATTATTATTTAAGTATATATCACTATAATATTTACATTTCATTGAATGTTAATAAATTATCATTGATACAAAGTAATTATCTATTATTTTTGGTGATACTGATTTTAATCAGAAAAAAAACTGATTAAAATCAGTTTAGATAATGCGTATTTAAATCAATTTTGAAAAATCTTACAATTCTATGAGTAAATCAAATAAACGAGTTTCTAATAATGAAATTAATCCTGAGGAATTTTACAGGCCATTATTTGATTCTGCTGGTGAAGGAATACTTTTAGCTGATAATAAAGGTGTCATCATGCTTGCTAATCACCGTATGAGTGAAATGTTTGGATATACAAAAAAAAACGAATTGATAGGTAAAAACATTTCTATTCTTATCCCATCTAGAATTAAGAAAAAACATGAGCAACATGTAGAAAATTATTTTAAAAAACCGAAGCCTCGATTTATGGGCAAAGGAATGACATTGTTGGGGCTAAATAAAAATCGAGAGAAATTTCCTTTAGAAATAAGTTTAAATTATTTCCAATCGGATAATAGAACTTATGCAATAGCTTTAATCACCGACATTACAGAAAGAAATAGTGCAGAGAAAAAAGTAAAAGAGTTAAATGAATCTCTTGAACAGAAAGTAAAAAATCGAACTGAAGAATTATTACAAAGTCAAAAGCTTCACAGCACAATTGCCCAAAACTTTCCTGAGGGTACAATTAATGTGTTTGACAAAAAATTTAATTATGTGTTTGTAGAAGGGGAAGAATTATACAAACTGGGAGTTACCAGTGAAAAACTAGTAGGATCTAATTACCTAAAAAGATTGCCAAAAAAAATTGCTAAAGAAGTAGATTCTTTTTTTAAATACATCTTCAAAGGGCATTCTGCAAAATTTGAACTTAAACTTGATGAAAATTATTACATACTAGATGCAGTGCCTTTAAAAAATTCTTTAGGAGAGATTAATAATATTTTAGTTATTGAAAAAAACATCACTACCAGAAAAAAAAATCAACAAAAAGTAGAAAAAGCCCTAGAAAAAGAAAGAGAGTTAAATAGTTTAAAATCACGATTTGTTTCAATGGCATCTCATGAATTTAGGACACCATTAAGTACTATTCTTACTTCAGTTTCACTAATAGAGAAGTATAATGAAACCAATGATAAAGTTAAGTCTGAAAAACACATCAACAGGATTAAATCCTCTGTACATAACTTAACCAATATTTTAAACGATTTTCTTTCATTGGATAGACTTGAAACAGGAGAAATTAATGTTGATTTCGAACATTGTCAATTAAGTGAATTATGTGATAATGCGATAGAAAATGTAAGTGGTCTTTTAAAAAAGGGGCAAACAATTATCACTAAATATGATTCAAGTGCCAAAGATGTTTACATTGATAAACAGTTATTTACAAATGGGCTACTTAATTTATTGTCAAATGCCGCAAAATATTCAAAACAAAATACTTCCATAACATTAACTACAAGTTTCAAGTCAAATCATTTTTCAATTATTGTTAAAGATGAAGGTATTGGCATACCTATAAATGAACAAAAACATTTATTTGAGCGTTTTTTTCGTGCAAATAATGTGACTAACCTACAGGGTACAGGTTTGGGTTTAAATATCACAAAAAAATATGTAGAACTAATGAATGGAGATATTAATTTCAAAAGCACTTTAAATAAAGGAACAACTTTTATACTAACCTTTCCAATTTAAATTTTTATGTCAAAAAACATTTTATTAATTGAAGACAATCTCGAAATGAGAGAAAACACTTCTGAAATCCTTGAATTATCTAGTTATAATGTAATTACAGCAGAAAATGGAAAAGAAGGCGTTGAGAAAGCGATGTCATTAATCCCAGACTTGATTATTTGTGATATCATGATGCCTGAAATGGATGGCTATGAAGTGCTTTTTTTATTAAGTAAAAATAAAATAACAAGAGATATTCCATTTGTGTTTTTAACTGCTAAATCAAGTAAATCAGATTTACGTCATGGAATGAATTTAGGGGCTGATGATTATTTAATGAAGCCCTTTGACGATATGGAATTGTTAAAAGCAATTGAAGTTAGGTTAAAAAAGAATGAACTTACAAAACAACATTTTCATAATAATTTAGAAGATGTTAATGCTTTTTTAAATTCAGCTGAAATGTTAACTAGCTTCAAGTTGATTTCTGATAATAAGAAAATTAGAAAATACCAGAAAAAAGAAATTCTTTTTAGAGAGGGAGATTACTGTGCCGCTGTATTTTTTATTGTTAAAGGAAAAATTAAAACATTTAAAACAAATGAAAATCTAAAGAAATTTACTACCGGATTATATAAACAAGGTGATTTTGTAGGGCATATTTCACTTATTGAAGGAAAAGAATATCAGGATTCTGCTGTAATTATGGAGGAAGCTGAAGTTTATCGCATACATAAAGATGATTTTACTTCATTGTTATTTAACAACAGAGAAATAGCAATTTCGTTTATTAAATTACTATCGGGGAACATTATTGAAAAAGAAAATGAACTATTAAAATTAGCATATGATTCGGTTAGAAAAAGAGTAGCGGATGGTTTGTTATTACTCCAGAAAAAATTTAAAACAAATGATGATTCGAATTTTTCTATTTCGATTCCTCGTGATGATCTAGCTAGTCTTGTTGGAAATTCAACGGAATCAGTTATTCGCGTAATTTCAGAATTCAAGGAAGAAAAATTAATTGCGGTTAAAGGAAGCAACATTTCTATTCTAAATGAAAATCAATTAAAGAATTTAAAGGGTCAATAAATTGTTATTTTTGTTGAAACAAAATCCCTTATCCTTAAATGTTTATTGAAACCGATCTTAATTCTATAATAGAAACTTTAAGTAAACTAAACCCTTTAGATAAGCCTGAATGGGGGAGCATGTCTGCTCAACGAATGGTTGAACATCTAACAGATACTGTTTATTTATCTTTTAAAGAGCATTCTTTTAAATTACAGTTGCCTAATGATAAAATTGAAAGAGCTCAAAAGTTTATTCTAACTTCATATTCTTTACCTAAGAACTTTCAGGCAGCATTTGCTAATGGAAATAATTCAATTCGAAATAATTCATTAGAAGATGCTATAATTGAATTTGAGGAGTCATGGATGGAAATGATTCATTTTTTTAAAAAGAATCCAGATCATAAATCTCTCCATCCACATTTTGGAGATCTTAATTCTGAGTTATGGCTTAAATTACATTCCAAACATTTTACCCATCATTTCATACAGTTTAATTTGATTAAACAATAATATTATTAAGAAACATGAGTAGTCAAAAGAAACTAGACAGAAGAAATTTTATAGAAATATTTGCCAAAGGTTCTATTTCTTTTGCCCTTCTTCCTTATTATGTGAGTTCGTGCAAAGATAATTCTCTTATCGATGTAAATAAACTAATACAAGCAAAAGGGAATGGGAAGATAAATAAAATTGAGCCAAGTTTATTGGATAAATTGATTTTAGCTAAAGGCCTTGAATATGAAACTCTTATTAAATGGGAGGACCCTATAAGTGACAAGGATTACTTTGGGTTTAATAATGATTTTTTATGTTTCATTCCATTAAAGAATAAAACGGACGAAGGTATTCTCTGGGTTAATCATGAATATCTAAATGATCTTTTTTTACATGGAGGAGTTGTTTCTAAAACATTGCTTCATTCCAAAAAAGATTTGTATAATGTTGGTGGTTCTCTAGTTCATATCAAACAAATTGATAATCACTGGGAAATTGTATTTAATTCACAATACAATAAACGAATTTCGGGTCTAACAACTATTCCATTTAATTGGGACTATAAAATTGAAGGAGCTAATCAAGCAATGGGAACACTTGGAAATTGCGCAGGTGGAATTACACCATGGGGTACAATTTTAACCTGTGAAGAGAATTATTCGAGTTTTTATGGGGAAAGAACTTCAGCCTCTAGACAAATAACCCCAAGTACCTATAAATGTGAATTAAATTTTAATAATCCTCCTGAGCACTATGGATGGGTTGTTGAAATCGATCCTTTTAGCGGACATGCACAAAAACAAGTCTCTTTGGGTAGATGTGCACATGAGTGTGCTACTGTTAAAGAACTTAAGGATAAAAGAGTCGTTGTCTATACAGGAGATGATGGGAATAATGAACATTTATATAAATTTATTTCATCGAAAAAAAAATCACTTAAACATGGAACTCTTTATGTTGCTAATCTAAGTAGGGGAGAATGGATACCAGTGGATATAAATAAACATGAAGTTTTAAAAAATAACTTTAAATCACAAACAGAGGTTTTAATATATCTTAGAGAAGCTGCAAAAATGATTGGAGCTACTGAACTTGATAGACCAGAAGACATCGAAATTGATCCAATAACAGGGAATGTCTTAATTGCCCTAACAAATAATACAACGAAAGGGAATTATTTCGGATCGATCCTTAAAATTGAAGAGGAAGGAGGTAAACACGACTCTTTAAAATTTAAATCTCAAACATATTTGTCTGGTGGAGAAGAAAATGGATTTGCAGCACCCGATAATATGATTTTTGATAGAACTGGTAATTTATGGTTCACTTCAGATATTTCTGGTAGTTCAATAAATAAGTATCCTTATGAGAAATTTAAAAATAATGGCCTTTTTATTGTACCTAGAAATGGAGAAGATGCTGGCAAAGTAATTCAACTTGCAAGTGCCCCAAAAGATGCTGAATTTACTGGACCATGGTTTTCTCCTGATGGTAAAACACTATTTCTAAGTGTACAACATCCAGGAGAAACTTCACTATCCTTAAAAGAGCTTAGCAGTAATTGGCCTGATGGAAATGGAAAAATACCAAGACCATCTGTTATTGCAATAAAAGGAGAGTTACTTAATTCTATTCAAGGATTAAATTGACATATTTAAATTACTGATATACAGTCTTTTATTAATCTTAAATTGAAGTTAAAAAGTATCCACATTAAAATTTTAAGTTATTAACAATTTTACTCTTTTAACATAACTTTGCAAAATATACATAGCTCTTAGCTTATATTCGCGTGAATTTAAGGTTTAGTTATGCTAATTAACAACGAAAAATTTGTCTTCTTTTCTTTTGCAGGTTTTCTGCTTATAGCTTTGTCTTTCAAAGGAATAGATACCTATAAAATACCCCACAACGATAATTCTATTAATTATTCGGATTCAGTTATTCCGGATTCCTCATCAGATGAGACTCCTATAATTATTGATCCTTTGAGTTACGACACTTCAGATCTTTTTTCAAGATGTTGGCATCCTAGATCAACTTTTGCCTATGGTTCTGAAAGAGGAAACGGATTTACCGATTCCACGCACGTAACGCTACTTGGGGCTGATTCTTCATGGGCATTTCCAGTTATGGATAGAATTGTTTCGAAATTTGGATATCGAGGAAGACATCATTTACACAAAGGACTTGATATACATTTAAGAAGAGGTCAAAAAGTTCATGCTGCATTTGCAGGGAAAGTAAGATATGCTAAATACAATAGTGGAGGATATGGTTATTTAGTTATAATAAGACACTATAATGGAACAGAAACCTATTATGCCCACTTGAATAAATTACTTGTATCATCAAATGATGAAGTTAAGGCAGGTGATGTGATTGGTCTTGGAGGAAATTCGGGTACTAGTTCAGGTCCTCACCTTCATTTTGAAATTAGACTTGAAGATAAAGCGATTAATCCAGAAAAAATATTCAATCTAACCAACCATTCTTTAGTTGTTAATAAACTTGTATTAAATAATGAAATCTTTTCAGGAAGAGGAAAAGTAAGCAGCATTTCATCTCGAACAAAATTTGAAAATGCAGATAAAGAAGGGATTTTTAGATGTTGTGACCATAAACACGATGCGTTAAAAGAAAACACTACAAAAAACGTGATTACTGCTGTTTCTAATAAAGCAATCACCAAAATAGAAAATGAAGAAAAACAAAAAATAATTACTTCCTTAAAATCGAGTAAAAAATCAAATTCTTCTTCAAAATCACCTTCTTCATCAAAAAAAACAAAACAATCTTCAAATAAATCAACCTCTATAGCTTCTAATAGCACAAAAAAATTCCATTACATCAAAAAGGGGGATTGTGTATATAGTATTGCTAGAAACTATGGGGTTTCAGTAAATAGCATCTACCGCTACAATAATCTTAATTCTAAGAGTGTTTTGCAGGTAAACCAAAAGCTAAGAATTAAATAGTATCTTTTTATATTATTAAGGCACAGGAATCCTTAATACCTGATTAACATATATTATATCTGATTTAATACCATTTATACTTTTAAGTGTACTTATATCCGTATTATATTTCTTTGCAATTTTATACAAACTATCTCCAGATTTAACAATGTATTTAAAGCCATTTTTGTTAGACTTCTGCATCATTTCACCTTCCTTTAAATTTATTTCATCTTTTTTATTGATTGATTCTGAAACACTGAAATCTTTGTTGCAGGGACAATGTTTTTGTTTTTGAGCTTTTGTAAAGGTGTAAGAAGGGGAGGGGGTATAATTTCGAATTCTATTTTTTACTTTTCGATATCCTTTATAATGTCCATCGGTACATTTTTCCCAATATTTTAATGCTTCAAGATTTGTGAAATCACAAAACTGCATTAATGAATATGCAGAGAGCAAACCAGATTGATGCCACCCGTTCCAACAATGAATATAAATATAACCTGAAGAACTATCATTGGCATGAGCGAGAACTTCATTAAAATAAGAAGGCAAGTATTTATCTAAGGCAGGTTCACACCTGTATATAAAACCATTATCTTTTAAAGAATCAATTCTATTTTTAGAATACCAATAATCAAAATTATAGGAATAAAGGTAAACAGCCTGATCAAAGCCTGAGGATATTAATTGTTTAATCCCATATAATGGCATGGGGTTCCATAGATAATATTTTGGAATGGTGTCCTTTAAATGAAAATTATTACCTCCTCCACGATATACTAGATTATATAGAACTGCTCTGAAGTTTCTTGTGCCTATTAAACGATCGTCTCCAAGTCCTTTATTATCAATTATTCGTTTCTCAATAGATTTTATACCAAATCCATCCTCTCGTGTTTTATTTAATTGATAACAATCTTTTGAATTGTCAACAATGGAATCATTTTGACATAAAAAAGACCATGAAATGGAAAATATAAATATGAAATATAGTAGTCTCATTATTAATGAACAATTAGTAATCTATTTAAACAATGAAGATATAATATTATTTTTTATAATATATCAATAATACAATTACTATATTTAATCACATTTTGTCATAAAATATTATGAAATATATCTTTTTGTTTCTTTTTTTTCAATTTACAACTTTTTCGGTTTTTTCTCAGTTATCAGGAATTGGTATTTCATATCTAAATTCCACAAAAACACCTATTTCAACTGAGTTTAATAATGTAAGAGATAATGGAATATCCTTAAATTTCGATAAATATTTACATCGATTCTGGTCAACATCCGTATTTATTTCTTATGCAAACGGGACATTTAACAACCAAATTAATGATCCAGGATTTGGATTGATGTCAGATTCATATAATAATTTTTCTAGTGGAATCAATATTAATTATTGGTTTTTAAACGATTTACGATTACTAGGCCAACGATCTCGGAATTCATGCAAAGGAAAAATGGTGGCATTAAATTACAAGTTCAAATCATTTTTATCTGCAGGTATAAATGGGGAATATTATAAAACACTTAATCAAAGTGAGCTCTTATTATTTAATTATTCTTTGGGTATAGGTTTTAACTTATGGCAATTTTCAATAAGTAATCAGCCAAATGTAGTAAGGGTTCATACTAAATACTTATTAATTCCATTTTTTCGAGCCGACTATCATAACGCAATAAATAAAATTGAATTATTCAATATACATGAGTGGAAACCTAAAAGTATAGTTCTTAAAATAGGTTTAAAAATCGGAATAAATATTTAACTAAATTTTTTTTAATTTCTTATTAAAAAAATATTATTTGGAATAATTCTTGATAAGATTTTTTTATACTTTTGTACCTTAAAATTATCAAATGGGCTTTAAGTTTAATTTTCAGAAAGGAGATTTTTGGGGGGGACTAACTGCTGGAATCGTTGCATTACCATTAGCATTAGCATTTGGCGTAAGTTCTGGTTTAGGTCCTAGCGCAGGTCTTTATGGCGCAATTTTCTTAAGTATTTTCGCTGCTCTTTTTGGTGGCACAGCTACACAAATATCAGGACCTACAGCTCCTATGACTGCTGTTAGTATGCTTATCATTGCGGGTATTGTTGGTGCTAATAATGGAAATGTTGAGCAGGCTCTTCCGTCTATTTTATTTGTATTTTTTGCAGCTGGATTAATTCAGATATTATTTGGATTTATAGGTATTGGTCAATATGTAAAATTCATACCCTACCCAGTTTTATCGGGCTTTATGACAGCTATTGGAATTATGATAATTTCCTCACAAATATTTCCAACAATTGGCTATTCTCCCTCTGAAGATAAAGAACTCGTTCAATCCTATATGCATCGCGCTGAAGAATCAATGATTAAAAAAACATTAAATAAAGATTCTGAAAAAAATTATTTACTAAAAGATAATCTTGAAAAAAAGGTATCATTAAGCAATAAAATATCTGATGAAGAAATATATAATGAAGCAAAAAATATTGCAAAATCTGAATCATCAGGAACTATTGGAACTTTAAAACTATTGCCAAAAGCATTAAAAAAAATAAATCTTACAGAGTTATTAATTACAATTTCTACTTTATTTTTGATTTATGGATTTAAAAGAATAACAAAAAAAATACCCAGTACATTAGTTGCATTAATTTTAATTTCAGGATTAGTGTATTTTTTGGATATTAAATACTTATTAATAAAAGAGATTCCTCTTGGTTTTCCCAATTTTCAACACACTATTTTTACGCAATTCGAATGGATGCAGATTCAACCATATATTTTAGCATCAGTTTCCTTGGCATTACTAGGTACTATTGATTCTTTATTGACATCAATTGTAGCAGATAATTTAACCAAAACAAAACACAATTCTAATAAAGAGTTAATTGGACAGGGGATAGGAAATAGCATTTCCTCTCTTTTTGGAGGTTTGCCTGGAGCTGGGGCAACTATTAGAACCGTTGTCAACATTGATTCAGGAGGTAAAACAAGAGTTTCAGGAATAATTTCAGGTTTGGTTTTATTACTAATATTAATTCTTCTAGCTCCTATTGCTTCTAAAATACCTGCTGCAGTATTGGCTGGTATTTTAATTTCAGTTGGTATTAGTGTAATGGATTATAAAGGCCTTAGCAAAATCAAACTTTTACCAAAAGATATAAATCTTAAGTTTTTTAAACTCAGTTCAGAATTTATAATTATGATTTCTGTGATGTTAATAGCTGTTGTTTTTGATCTTGTTATTGCTGTTGGAATAGGTTTGATTATTTCTTCGCTTCTATTTATCAATAAAATGAGTGACTATGCCATTAAGCAATCCAAAGTATTTAATCTCACTATTTTCAGCCATTTTTTAATAGATAATTCAGTCGAAAGTTTAGAGAAATACAAGTCAGATATTTTAGAGAAAAGCTATGTCCAATACCTTAGAGGACCATTGTTTTTTGGATATCAATCTGATTTGGAGAAATTATCAAAAGATATCCCCGAAGATGCTCTCCATGTTATCTTATTTATGAAAAAAGTGCCCTATGTTGATCAGTCTGGATTAAATGCCATTGAAAACATCATAGAAGATTTTGAAAAAAGAGGTATTGTTGTTTCAATTGTAGCAGTGAAGCCACAGCCCAAAATGTATATGGAAAACATGAAGCTTATTCCAAATTGTATCCCAGAAAACAGGGTGTTTTCCGATATGAATTCCTTTCATAAATGGTTGCTTAATAATGAAAAGTAAAAGCAAATGAATATTTCAGTAGAACTTACTTTAACCCCGTTAAACAATACATATAAAACCGACATTATTGATTTTATATCAGAATTAAGAAATTCAAAATTCAAACTTATAGAAACTGCTTTGAGTACACAGATATATGGGGAGTATGATGAATTAATGCCTTATTTAAACTTTGCTATAAAGCAAAGTTTTTTAAAATCAGATTCATCCATGATTCATATGAAAATAATAAACTCGGATAGAAGTAATTATGTTGCTGATTTCTGATTTTTTATTTCAACAGTTTTCATCTTATGATCCGATATATCTTTATCTGGAATTAATTGCAGTTTTTTTTGGATTATTAAGTGTTTGGTTTGCTAAAAACAATAACATTGCTGTTTACCCGACTGGAATAATATCCACACTTATTTTTGTTTATTTATTATACCAACAAAATTTAATGGGAGATATGCTTATTAATGGATATTATTTCATAATGAGCATATATGGATGGTATATCTGGTCGAGAAATAAAAAAGGAGAGAGCATCTATAAAATAAGCTATTTAAATTCTTCTGATAAAATAAAATCTATCATTCTATTTGTCATCTCTATTGTATTTGTATTGACGATATATTTCACTGTAGAAATTAAACTGACAATAATTCCAATCATTGATACATTAACAACAGGAATCTTTTTTGTTGGAATGTGGATGATGGCAAAAAGAAAAATCGAAAACTGGATTATGTGGATTATAGGTGATTTAATTTCAATCCCTTTATATTTTTATAAAGGAATGTTCTTTACAAGTCTTCAATACCTTATCTTTACAATAATAGCTATCTACGGAATACTATCATGGAAGAAAATTTATAATTCGAGAATGGAAAGAAATCTAAAATGACGGAAACAAAAAGAGTTAAACATTGGGACAAAATATATGAAACCAAACAAATAACAGAAGTTAGCTGGTATCAGCCTTCTCCAAAAACATCTCTTGACTTTATTTCTTCGTGTAATCTCCCCAAAAATGCAGCTATTATAGACATTGGAGCAGGAGATAGCTTCCTTGTGGATCATCTTCTTGAACTTGGTTTTTCGGATATCAGTGTTTTGGATATTTCTTTAAACGCAATTAATAGAGCAAAAAAAAGACTTGGAGAAAAACAGCATTTAATCACATGGATTATTTCGGATATCACTGAATTTATTCCAGATAAAAAATATGATTTATGGCACGATAGAGCAGCTTTTCACTTTTTAACACAAAAGGATGAAATAAACACTTATATTCAAATAGTTTCAAGTGGATTAAAGTCAAATGCATCCTTGATTATTGGTGCATTTTCTAAAAATGGTCCATTAAAATGTAGTGGTATTGAAATTCAGCAATATTCAAAAAATGACCTTGAAAATGTTTTTAAAGAAAATTTCAATTTACTTAGACATCAATCAATAGATCATGACACCCCATTTAACACCATTCAAAATTTCACATTTTGTAGTTTTATAAAAAACAAATAATATGACAAATTCATTTAAATATCTTTTTTTTATTGCTTTAGGAATTTCTTTTCTGCTTTGCTCTTGTGGAAAAAACTCTATGAATAATGCCAAAACTCATCATTTTTCATTGACCTTTGAACCTGGAGATACTTGGAAGAAATATACTGGTATTTCAGACTTTGATACCAACGATGTAGTATTGGTTTATGTTTGGTCTAACACCTATTCTGGTGAAAATTATTGGATTCAGCTACCTCATATATATAATTCTAATAGTATAAATATTTGGCCAGAATTTGGAGAGGATAGTGGAGATCTTTTTATTAATACTACATGGGCTGATGGCTCAGCAGGGAGTCCATGGTCTAGCTCTACAACTCTAGACTTTAAAGCTGTTAGAATTCCTAGTTCAGGAATGATTAAACATCCCGATTTGGATTATTCCAATTATGATGAAGTAGCACGTGCATATAATCTTGAATAATTCGTTTATCAATGTCTACTCCTAAACAAAAAGATTCTTTAATACTTAACAAACTAGGTATACAAAAACTGAATAGTATGCAGGATGAAGCAAGATCAAACATCCTGTCTAATAAAAACACCTTGGTTTTATCTCCCACAGGTTCTGGCAAAACACTTGCATTTTTATTACCTCTTATAGAATTACTTGATTCAAATTGTCAGGAAATTCAAGCCTTGATAATTTCGCCAACAAGAGAACTTGCAATACAGATTGAACAAGTGACCAGAAGCATGGGGAGTGGATTTAAAACCAACGCGGTTTATGGAGGTCGTGCAGGATCAAAAGACCGTGAAGAATTAAAAAAATTACCAGCAATATTAATTGGCACACCTGGTAGAATTGCAGATAGAATTAGAAGAGATAATTTTTCAATGGATTATTTGAAAATTGTTGTTTTTGATGAATTTGATAAATCTCTTGAAATTGGATTTGAATCAGAAATGAAAGAAATAACAGAACAAATTCCACAAAATGCTAAAAAAGTTTTTACATCTGCAACAAACCGAGTTTCAATTCCTAGTTTTATAAATATTGAAAATATTGTAAAACTTGATTATTTAAACAACAAGTCTTCAAAACTTGAACTAAAACTTATTGATTTTGATTTTCATAAAAAAAATCAAAAAATGCTTGAATTCTTAAATCATGTATCGAGTAAAAAAGGCATCGTTTTTTGTAATTATAAACAATCCATTTATGATTTATCTGAATTTTTAGATGAGCATGGGATTAACCATGCCTGTTTTCATGGAGGAATGGAACAATTTGATAGAGAACGAGCCTTGATAAAATTTAGAAATGGCACACACGATGTCTTAATTTCAAGTGACCTTGCAGCAAGAGGAATAGATATTGATTCCATTCACTTTATATGTCATTTTGAATTACCAGATAGAGAAGAAGAATTTATTCATAGAAATGGCAGAACAGCTAGAATGAATAATGATGGAACTGCATTTGTTTTTACTGATAAATCAAAAAAAACACCAGATTTTCTTTTAAACATTCCCACTGAAAAATTAGTGAAAGGAAAACCATCCATTGATACAGAACAATGGGAGACCTTATTTATTAGTGCAGGAAGAAAAGACAAAATTTCAAAAGGTGACATTGCAGGTTTTTTTATTAAGAAAGGAAATCTTGATTTTAAAGATGTCGGAAAAATTGAAATTAAACACGATTGTTCATTTGTAGCAATCAATGCAACTAATGCAGCAAAAGCATTGAAAACTCTTGACAATCAAAAAATTAAGAAAAAGAAGATTCGAATAAAGGTTTGCTAATTAACAATTGCTAAAACATGGAATTCATTGCATATTTTGGAGCTTTAATGATTGGAGTTGTCCTTGGATTGATAGGAGGTGGAGGATCTATTCTTACAGTACCAATTCTTGTATATGCCTTAGGAATCAACCCGGTGTTAGCTACTGCATATTCCTTATTTGTAGTGGGTTCAACTGCATTTGTTGGTACGATAATTAATGCCATAAAGAAAAAAATTGATTACAAAACAGGGCTTGTTTTTGCAATTCCTTCTTTACTAGCTGTGTATTCAACAAGGAAATGGATTGTTCCAGCCATTCCAAATCATTTATTTGAAATTCAATCTTTTGTTATAACAAAAGAGATGGGAATAATGCTGTTTTTTGCCTTCATTATGCTTTTTTCGAGTTATTCCATGTTAAAAGACAAAAGCAAACTATCTAATAAAGCCAAGAGTTCAACTAAAAAATTCAATTTTCCTTTGATTTTTGTTGAAGGAGCAATTGTCGGACTTATTACAGGAATAATAGGTGCAGGAGGTGGGTTTTTAATTATACCTGCGCTTGTTTTGTTTGCAGGTTTATCCATGAAAAATGCAGTAGCAACTTCTCTTCTAATAATATCTGCTAAATCGTTAATTGGATTTATTGGAGACATCGGTCAATCTCAAATAGACTGGAATTTTCTTTTCTTTTTCACTTCACTTTCCGTCGTTGGTATTTTTATAGGGATCTATTTAAACCGTTTTATTGAAGGAGCTAAATTAAAAAAGCTTTTTGCTTGGTTTATTATTGTTGTTGCTATATACATTATAGGAATGGAATTATTTCTTTAATGGCACCCTATTTGATTCAGACTTATTTTATTTATAAATTAGTGTCATGAAATTACTCCTAATATCCTTTTTTCTTTTCCCTCTTCTACTTTTTGGACAAACTGAGGAATTAGATAAAAAGTTCACAAGCGCTGAAACCCATATTAAAAAAGGGAAATACAAAAAAGCAATCAAGGTCTATTCCAAGATAATTGCTAAAGATGAACACAATGGCCTTGCATACTTTAAAAGAGCTATGCTGAAAAATAAAATTGGACGAGATTTTTGCTCAGATCTAAAATTGGCTTGTAAATATGAAGGTGTTGAACAAAAGTCGGCCTGTGAGAATCACGAATTATATTGCCAATAAAATATTAGTCCTTTTGAATGTAGTTAAAGTATTCCTTTAAAATATTGGCATTAATCTTTCTAGGCGTTAGAATCTCCATTAAAGTTGGTCTATGGCTTTTCTGGTTTAAAAAGTCATTTAAAGATTCCTTTAAGTTATCTTCTTCGGAAATTCTTTTATATCCGATATCATAGGTTTTACAAATGTATTCAGCATTTAGATTGTAATTTGCTTCAAAATATTTTTCACGCTGACTTGAAGTAGACGCTCCTGGTATTATATTAAATATCCCACCACCACCATTATTGATAAGAAGTATTTTGATATTGGAACCTAAATAAGTATTCCACAATGCATTACTATCATAAAAAAAAGAGATATCTCCACTCACTAATAAATGTTCTTTGTTTGGCAATGCAAAGGCGGCTCCAAGAGCAGTACTTGTGCTGCCATCTATTCCACTAGTTCCTCGATTACAGAAGTAATTCAAATCTTCAAAAGGATCAAACAATTGAAAATACCTTACAACAGAACTATTAGCCATATGAATAAACATGTTTTCTGACAAGTGTTTTGTTATTTCATTAAAAACAGATAAATCAGAATAAACGATTTCTTTATAAAAATTTTCACTTCTGTCTTTTGCCTTGTAATCTAGTTGTTTCCATCTAGAAGCATAGTTAATTGTATTTCTTTCTATAGGCAGAGTAGAAAGCGTTTCAAAAAAAGAGGAAACAGAACAATCAAAGTGTTTGTAAAGAGATCTATAGGTGTCCATTTCAGGAAAAGCATATGAAATCCTATAATGTTTTTTCGCTTTATTTATTCTAAGAAATTGTTTTATTTTTTTTGAAATCACAGCACCTCCAATAGTTATAAGTACATCAGGGGCATAGGGTAATGCTTTATCTGATGGGATTAAAGTTAAGGTTCGATCAATGCAATGCACAAAATCTTTATTGTATAAATTAGATGTGTTTTCAACAAGTACAGCAACATTGGTGTTCTGAGCAAAATCAGATAATAAAATTCTAGTTCTATTGTTAAAGCAAGCCTGTCCAACAAGAATTAAAATTTTAGATGCATTTAAGTCTTGTGTCAGTAACTTAATATCCGAATTTTTAAGGAGTTGATCTTCAATAGAAGTCTCTATTTTTAAGCTTTTATACTTTGATATAACTGACGTTTCATAAAGAGGTTCATTTAATCCAATATTGATATGAGCAGGTCCTTTTCGATTAGAAAGGCATTTATTAAACAATTCTTGGATCTTTTTTTCTGCTGCACTAATATATGAAGTGCTTTGATCGTCATCATTTAAGTTTATTTGACTTAAAATATGATTCGAATAAATGTTATTTTGAACTATTGTTTGACCATCCCCATGGTTAATCCATTCAGGTGGTCTGTCTGCTGAAATAACAACAAGTGGTATTTCTCTATAGTAAGCCTCCGCAATAGCAGGATAATAATTCAATAAGGCACTTCCAGAGGTGCATACCAAAGCTACTGGCTCATTAAGTTGCTCTGCTATTCCCAATCCAAAAAATGCAGCACAGCGTTCATCATGTATAACCACACAATCAAAATCATCACATTCATCAAAAGAAATAGATAAAGGAGCATTTCTTGATCCTGGAGAAACGATTACTTTTTTTATTCCGTTTAAAAAACAGGATAAAACAATTTGCTGTACAATTTTTTTATTACTTGTTATCATTTATAGCTGTAATAGCCGAAATTAATGTTTTACTTTTTTCCTCTGTTTCAAGCCATTCGTTATTTGGTGTAGAATCTTTGGTAAATCCACCTCCCAAATATAAAACAGCTTTCTTTTCATAAAGTTGACAACATCTTAAATTAACATATAATCTTGTAGATGATGGACTGATAAAACCCAAAAAACCAGTATACAAATTTCTTTTGTGTGATTCGGCATGTTTTATTAATTCACATGCAAAGGATTGTGGCAAACCCGAAACTGCTGGAGAAGGATGAATAATCTCTGCAATTTCAATTGGTTTTTTATTTCCTATATCAAAACTAATATCGGTTCTAAGATGCTTTACAGGACCAGCATTGAAAGGGTAGGGGCCGTGCATTTCAATTCCACTGATTCCCATTTTTGAAAACTCATCCACAATAAATTCAGTGACAAAACTTTGTTCGTTTTTTTCTTTTTCAGTCCATTCATCCTCATCATTTACTGCTTTTGTGCCAGCAAGTGACATTGTAAAAGCAGTGTTTTTATGAATTTCAATTAATAATTCAGGTGTACATCCTAGCCATGTCCCAAATTGAGTCGAAGAAATTAAATAGACAAATGCATTGGGATGATTTTCAGCTAAATAATTAAAAACTAATTGAGCATCCATAGCATCAAAAGAAACTTCTTTTGTTCTGGATAAAACGGCTTTTTTTAAACCCAACATTTTAACTGCACTTAGAAATGCACTTGCTTTTTTATTGTACTCCTTCTCACTTAAATGCTGATGAGTATCAATGTTAAAATGATAATCACTTTTAGCTGACTTATCTACTTGAAAAACATATCTTTTATCACTTTCATAAGCACAGACTACAAAACCATTAATCTCTTTATCAGAGATATCTATTTGTTTAAAAACACCAAATTGATGTATAATTTTTTTACCTGGGATTTTATATAGAATCTGATCAGACATATTATTTATGAGGTACTATCATGACTGTTAATCGTCCAGTACAAACTAATTTATCTGTTTTTTCATCAAAAAGATCTACCTGCCATACATGTGTTCTTTTCCCAGCATGTATTATTTTACCAACTCCCTTAACTGTTCCAGAACTAATACTTGATATGTGATTAGCATTAATTTCAAGACAAACTGGATATTCTTTAGTGATGTCTATCAACAATGTAGAACCCATTGATGCAATACTTTCGATTAAAGCAGCACTAGCTCCGCCATGAAGTAGCCCCATTGGTTGATGAGTAGTAGAATTAACGGGCATGGTTGAAACAACATAATCATCTCCTATTTCAATACATTTAATGCCTAATTGTTCCATTAAAGTATTTTTATTCATGTTGTTAATGGCCTCCAAAGGATATTTTTTCAACTTCATAGTGTAAAAATACAATTTGCATCGATTTTAAGACTAAATAATTTGGAATAAAAAGGGTAGGGGGGCTAGATTTTAAGGCTTTTACTTTTAGCCCAGCTTGCAAAATCATAATAAATAAATGCATTTCGTTCAAAAGGATCTTTTTTTAACTCCTCAAGCTTGTTAAATAAAGCATTATAAAGTAAACGTTTTTGTGTTTTTGATGGCTGTTTAATCATATCTCGAGCGAAATAAATAAAAAGTTTCTCAAAAACATTCATTTTATTTTGTTCTTTAAAATATCGTTCTACCGATTTTAATTCAGAAAAAAGCAAAATATCATCATTTGTTTCTAGAAGAATAATCAAATATAATATTCTGGCATATCCATATGCATCCTTTTTACTGGATTGTTTATTATCAACAATATATTCTATAATAATTCTTTTGGCATCCTTAAATAACTTAAGTCCAATAAGTGTATAAAGAGATTGAAATATTTCATACTGATTCTCTTGTGTTAATCTATTTTGAAATATGCTTTTGTTTGTTTTATTTATTTTTTTTGACAAATGAAAAACTGCCTTTTTATAATCCTGTTTTTTATTAAGTATCATAAGGTATATAAGGTCCGAAAGATATTGCTTATATGCATTATTTGGTGAAAATATACATGCATAATCTTGCAGTGTTTTATGATGAATTACAGCCATTTCTATCTGATTATTTTGAATAGAACAAAGACATAAATTAGCATTTATTCTTATGTAAAGATCTTCTCTTTTTATTCTTAAAGATATTTCATTGTCAAGTATACCTTTGGCCTCATACATATATTTATAAGCCTCAACAAAGTCCCCAAAAAGGTAATTAGCTAATCCTTTTACATAATTAAAATTGAGTTTTGCAGCTTTAAAAGTTTTATAAGATGCTTCTTTGAGTAAAGGATTTTCTATAAAATCTAATAATTTTTTTTTATCGTTAATATTTCTCACAGATTCAATCTGCTGGTTAATGAGTGTTATTTTTAGATATAATTTATCATACTGAGCTTCTGTTTTTATTTTTTCGATTAATTGATTGCTTAATTCATCCCAATCATCAAGTGTTTGTTGAATTTCGTTTTCACAACAACATCTTGATTTAATGTAAGCAAGGTCTGAAAGTGGAATAAATGAAGAGCTAATATTTTTATCTTTATTAATAAAAATTTTATCTATCTGCTTAAGCGCATCACTCCATAAGTTGTTATTAAGTAATGTATGGGCATTGCTTATATTTAAAAGGGTAGAGGCATCGTTTGTTTTTAGATAGTTAATTCTCAATGATTCCAACAGATGTTTGGATAATTCGTGTTTTAATTGTGCATAATATTTGAATCCAAATTTATTCTTAAGTGCATTTTCATCAAAAGTATTCTGATTTAAAATAGCTCTATATAAGGTGATGTACTTCTTGTTTTTATCTGCTTTTGAATTGGAAATAATTGAAAAATGTCTTCTATCTCCTGTACTCATCGAATGAATTAGCGCAAAAATATCCATTTAAAATATTATTAATATATACAATAATTTATTGATTTATAAGTTATTAACTATAATAAATATACTTTATAATTATTATAATATACAAATATTTGCATGATTTTAATTAATCTGCATCGTAGTTTTGAGAAAAAAACATGAAAAATTCTATTCTAAGTATTTCATTAATTGCTTTTGTCTTATTTTCAAATAAGTGCATTTCTCAAAACCCTCCAGCATATATTTCCAGTTCACTACAAAATATATTAGATAATTGTCTTCCAATAGGAATTCAAAACAGTGGTGTAGTTATGGGTGTACATGTTCCTGGAAAATGGTCCTGGTATGGATCAAGTGGCAAAGCTATTTCAGGCATGCATCCTTTATATCCAGAAACAAATACAAGCTCAACAACAAAATTTAGAGTAGGTAGTATCACCAAAACAATGGTTGCAGCATGCATTTTAAAACTTGAAGAAGAAGGATTGCTAAATATCGAAGACCCTATTTCTAACTACCTAAGAATCAGTCTTGTAAATGACACTATATCAAGTAGTGGAGTAGTGAAAATAAGGCATTTATTAAACCATACCAGTGGAATAGCTAATTCCGCAGATAATCTAACTTGTCAAAACGATGTGCTTAATAATCCCTTAAACCCATATTCATATGAAGATGCAATATATTGTGGAGCAAGCCAGGGAGAAATTTTTCCACCAGAATTTGCATGGGCATATTCCAATACTAATTACTCTATTCTTGCCATGATAATCGAAGAGGTTAGTGGCATGAGTTATAAAGACTATTTAACACAAACAATCATTAGTCCACTTGGATTACAAAACACCGAAATTCCAACAAATCCAGAGTTAAGTGGAGATTATATGGGATGCTATTGGAATATTGGAAACTGGATAGATTTAAGTGTAATTCATCCTTCAATATACCGTGGATGGGCTGATATTGTTAGTAATACAACAGATTTGAATATATTTTATAAAAATTTATTAGAAGGTAATGTAGTAACTAATTCTTCACTTAATAAAATGAAATTAATTGATCCAGCATCTTTTGATTATGGGCTTGGTTTAGATTTTTATTTATTAGGTGGTGATGATTATTATGGACACTCTGGAGAAGTTGCAAACACAAGTGGAATGTTTTATTCCAATCTATCGAGTGGGATTGCACCAGCTGGTTATTATATATCTTATAATTTTAATGTACAGGGTGCTGATATGAGTAATTTCATCGATATTCCAGTATATGATTTATTAAACAGCAATTTAAGTAACACCACAGAACTTATAAAGGATTATAGTCTTGATGTTTCAATATATCCAAATCCTGCAACACAATATCTTCAAATTACATCCAATAAACCTCTAAACAATTATATAATATATGATATGTCATCCAAAGTAATTAATTCAGTAATTACAAATAGTATTAATTCCAAAATTGATCTTAGCACATATCAGAAAGGAATATATTTTATTCAGCTTAATTCTAATACTGATAACAGAGTCTTAAAGTTTATTAAACAATAATCTATTATCGTTTACATCTATAGTGCATTATTTCATTAGGAGTAGTGCACTTATCCATTATATCTATTTAATCCTATTTAACATAATATTAATTATATTACAAATTGTATTTATTTAACTTACTGTTAATCAATTGCATAAGCCAATAAGGACAGTGCGGTAATCTAACTTATCTATCATTAAACAATAACACTTAAGTATATAATATAATGTTAGAAAAGAATCACAAACGATTTATTGGTTACAGTAAAACTCCTTTACTATGGAAATCTAATAATCTGAATCAGCTAAAACAATTTGATGTAGTTTTAAACGAAATAAATGAAATTTCAATTAACACAAATGATTCTGTTAGATTGGGGAAATTAGTTGAGCAATTTGTACTGATACAATTTCAACAAAACAAATCCATTTCAATTATTGTCAGAAATCTTCAAATTATTCATGATAAAATAACCATTGGTGAAATTGATTGTGTGATAAAATATTTAAAGAAATACATTCATTTATAAATTGTTTATAAATTCTATTTATATGACAAGCATATAGATACAGGTGAACTTGACCATTGGATTGGCCCAAACAAAAAAGACAGCTTGGTTTTTAAACTTAATAAACTTAAAAATAAACAGCTACCACTTTTACATCATTTTAAAACAAAAGAACTTTTAGAAAAAACACCTTTAAATATTGATAAAATTAGCTCTATGGTGTTTTTTAAAGCACAATTGTTTGTTCCAAAAGAATTAATAAACAATACATTTAAGCTCATCAATAACCAGTGTATTGTTGGTTATTATATAGGAATGTCAGAATATCGAAAATTATATAATTGCGAGTTCTATATGCCAAGTAAACTAGATTGGCTAATAGAGCCACATCAGAAGGTTAATTGGATGTCACAAATCAATTTCACACCCCATTTAGAAGCTGAAATTAATCAATCAAGATCACCACTTTGTTGGATAAAAAATGAACAAAACATTTTGAAAAAGATTTTCATTGTATTTTGGAAAGCATGACTCCCCTATTCTATTGTTTAAACATAAAAGGCCTCATTTCTGAAGCCTTTTATTAAGAATTATTATTGATTTTATCTTATTTGAATCTTTTTTATCTCGAGATTTCCGTTAATTAAAATCTTTGCAAAATAAATTCCTGCAGGATGATTGCTTAAATTTATTTCTACTGAGTTAGCATTACTGAAACTGTAATTTTTAATTGTTTTACCAGTAATATCTTGGATTTCAATTTCTGATAGATTAACCATTTCAGAAAAATCAATATTTACAAGTCCATTAGATGGATTTGGATATAAATTTGAAGTGATTAAATTGGATTCATATTGATTCATTAATTCGATATAAGATTGAAATTCACTCTCACTAACAATTTTATCATTTGTATTTATTGTACTTCTCCCTTTTTTCTTTGAATTAAATTGAGTGTGAATATCTATCGCCCATTCATTACATGGACTTCTTTTCACCAAGTGAATCTTTTTAGTCCATACATTATAAGGTACATTAGGTACAGAATATATAGGATTTGTTGTAAATCCAGATATTGCAAAATTATTCCAATTTACTCCATTTTGAGATGTTCTAAAAATCCAAAAATGAACCCCACTTTCATTAGACATTAATGTGAAGTCAGTTTTATTAGTAGCACTATTATTATATTCATTCCAATTAAAACTTGCATCCAAATTTGCTGCAGCACTTTGATCTAAAACTACGGTTGATTGAGCAATTCTTGAGCACCAAGCATCTTGTCCTGTTACTTCCACTTCATAAGTTCCATATCCAAAACTTGAAGTATTTAAATTTGAACTTGTTCCAACTGAAATAGGTAATAAGCCAGTTGGAGTATATGTCCAGTTATAAGATTGTGCATATATAGAAAAAAGATTTAAAACCGGCATAGGATCATTGGTGCACAATGAATAATCAGCTAAATTAGCCTTTGGCTTCCTTCCTACTATAATAGTATATTCCTTAGAGCAAATTTGTCCAGTAGATTGAATTATATATTCATAAGTTATCACATGTGTTCCTATAGAATTAATCCACAAATATCCATTGGCATCAGTATTATCGATGTTACCATATAATTCAAATTCAACATTGCCATTTATTAATATGCTACTACATTCATTTGGATTTACATATACATCGATACTATACGGGAGATCTGTATTGCATATTTCAACCGTGTTACTGTTTAATAGATTAGTAATTGGGCCTGAATTAACAGATAACTGAAAATCATCTATAATTGCAGAACACAATGTCGTATTTGAATTTATAGATACAGAATAATTAGTTGTCGAGGAAATAACAGTATTATCTGGATTTGATGGTGTCCAACCGCTATATGTATAGTTAGGGTTAAGATTTAAATCAACACTTTCACCTGCACATAATAACTGATCATCAATTCCTTGAGGTGTCTCTCCAATAGTTAATGATTTAAAACAAAATTTACTGTAACAATAACAATCTGGAGTAGTTTGGGGGGTTATAACATCAGATATCATCAAATAATAATTACTTGATGATGGTAGATTTGATGGTATAGTTACTGTTTTACTTGTATTATAATTCCAATCAGACCAAATAGTAGTATTTCCAGATACTGTGTTAGGGTTACACACATGACCTAATGGGTATACATTTACAATATTTGTTGATCCAGCATTTGTATTTGTATTTGTACATCCATAATTTGTTGTTAATCCAATAGTAGCAAAATTGTTAGTAGCTGCACTAAATGAATATGGAGTAGCTCCAGAGGATGTGGTTAGAAAACAAAGATTTGTAATAATTAGCTGATCTCCTGAACATAATGATGGTAAGGGAGTTTGTAAATTAGTTGAGGCAACAAGGTTTCCAAAAGTAATGGGATAGTTTGTGTGAAAATCAAACTGTCCATGATTTGTAATAACCCCATTTTTATTTACATCAATATTGAATTTAAATAGAATTTCTTGGGAATAAAATGATTCTTGAATAAAGGAAGTGAAAAATACTGCTATGTATAATAGCTTTAATTTGAAAATTGATTTCATTTTTTTGGTTTTTGGTATTGCATACTCTGTTATTGGCTTTTCTGCTTGCGCCATTCGCGGCCAAAAATATTTCAAGTTCACATATAATTGTCATATAGATTATTTAAAGGTCAAAACACTTTTTTATCGGTTATTTAAATTGATATATTGATTAGTTTTGCACAACTTTTATCAATACTAATGAAGCATCTATTTGCTTTATACATGTTTTTTATAGCTTCATATGTTTTCTCACAACAATATGAAACATACAACATTAACTATGGTGTTGATCAGGGTTTGCCAAGCTCTGAATGTTATCAAATTATTCAGGATAAAAAAGGCTATATCTGGTTTGGAACAGATAGAGGTGTTGTAAAATATAATGGCTATGAATTTGTCACATATACCACCAAGGAAGGATTAAATAACAATGTTGTTTTTTATATTGCTCAGGGACCAGATAATAAAATCTGGTTTTATGACATTGAAAATAAACTAAGTTATTATGAAAATGATAGTATATACAAGTTTAAATTCAATAAAACACTAGAAAAAGAAATACCTAAATCGTGTAAGCCAATAAGTATTAACGTAGATGAACAAGGAACAATATATTTTAATTTGTTTGAATTTAATCCTACTTCCCCTCCTTTTAAATCAATTACTAAAGATGGAATCGTAAAGCATTATGATCATTACGAAGCAGAATTAATTTTTGAAAAAGACAAAACTATTATAAGTTCTCATTTTGGCTTCACAAAAACAAAACATAAAATTAAATCATCTAAGGTTTATTATCATAATGGAAACAAAGATTATATTAATAATATTGAATTTGAAATTGGTTTCTATAATTCAATTCCTAGATGTTTTTTATTAAATAATAACATCTATTTTTCTATATATAATCACCTTTATGTTTTAACAGAAAACGGAGAGATCACAAAATTACATGAATTCAATAAGGGGATTATTGAAATAAAAGGAGATGAAAATGGAAATCTATATATTGGTTTATACGACAAAGGATTGTGGGTATTTCCAAAGTCAGATTTCAAAAATGCACAGCAAATAATCTCCAACTGTTCTGTTTCAGCAATATTAATAGATAAAAAGAAAGGAATATGGTTAAGCACACAAGAAAAGGGACTTTTATATCTTCCATATAAATCGTTTTCACAACATATATCAACTAAAAACATTTTCATAAACAATATAGAGGGGTTTGGAGATAAAATTGTTTATAGCGATTATTCAGGGAATATATTTGATTTAAATAAAGAGAATAAATTGAAACTAGGACTACCCTACCCTAGTTATATTAAAAAATTAAAATTTATAAATGAAAAAATACTATTAGCTTCACTTATATCATCGCATTTCTACATTTATAGAGATATCAATCAAAAACCCACACTATCAAATGCTGCGTTTAATGACATCTTAATAAGTGATTCTAGCATATATATGGTGCATAAAGATATTCTTACTGAATATTCATCAGATAACTATAAGTTAATTAAATCATCAAAATTCAAGGATACTAGTTTAAATTGTATTTCAAAAGGTTTTGATAATGAAATTTTGATTGGCACCAATCAAGGTATGCTTGTATATTCGAAAAATAAATTAAGCAATCATTTTATAAAATTTAAGCAATATAATGCTAGAATATCTGACATAAAATTATACAAAGACATCTTGATAAGCTCTACAAGAGGTGATGGTTTAGTTATACATAAAAAAAATACAAAACCATATTCAATCACTGAAAAAAACAAGCTTATAAGTAATGAGATTCATAACTTATATATCAAAGATGATCGGATTTATGCCCTTTCTAAAAAAGGGTTTAGTCTTATTAAGATTAACAATAAAAAGCTTTCAATAAAAAATTACACCAACAAAAATGGATTGATAAGCAATGAGGTTAATGATCTATATGAAAATAATAATAATTTATGGGTTGCTACCAATAAAGGAATCAATAAATTAGATCTTTTAGATAATTATCAGAATATAGGCCCTATTCCTATTTACTTAACCTCATTTAATTATTCTGAAAAATTAATCAATAAAAAAGCCATTCTTAATTATAATGAAAATAAAATTGAATTCTCATATGAAGCAATTTCATTTATTAATGAAGGAGATATTAAATATCGATATAAACTAGAAGGAATGGATCAAAATTGGATTATCACAAAATCCAGAAAATTAAGATATCCAAACCTACCTTCAGGAAACTTTAAGTTCATCATTTCTTTTCAAAATTCCGATAATAGCTGGTCCACACCTGTCACTCTTTTTGAAATTGAAATAAAAAAACCATTCTGGAAGAAATTATGGTTTATAGTAATACTTATTTTATCAGCAATATCCATTATTATTATTGTTATTAGAGAATACATCAAAAAAATAAACAAAAAATTAAATATTAAAAGAACGATTATAGAACTTGAAAGAAGTGCTTTACAGGCTCAAATGAATCCACATTTTATTTTTAATTCACTTACTTCAATACAAAGCTTAATTACTCAAAAAAAGAACCAGAGTGCAGAAGATTTTTTAATCAAATTTTCTAGACTTGTTAGAAAATCATTAAATCAATCTTCAAAAAAAGATATAAGCATCAAAGAAGAAATAGAAATGATTAATCATTATTTAGAAATTGAATCATTAAGATTTGATTACGACTTTAAATGGCTAATAAATATTGATAAGGAAATCTCTATAGAGGATGTATTAATTCCTCCAATGATATTTCAACCTTTTTTAGAAAATGCTTTAGAACATGGAATCAATCAAAACACAACTGAAGGTCTAGTTAAAATTGAAATTAAGATTATTAATGATCAGCTATTAGAATGTAAAATTATAGACAATGGAATTGGTATTGAAAAATCTAAAGATATTCGATTCAAAAAAACAGAATCAAAAGGAATAAAATTGGTAAATGACCGACTCAAGATTATTGATAAACATTCTAAAGTCATTATTGAAGATTTAAACAAAACGAGCAACGAATCTGGTACGATGGTCCTTATTCACTTACCATATCAAAATTATTAGACATGAATATTTGTATTATAGATGATGAGAAAAACTGCAGGTTGGTTTTAAGAGATAAAATCAAAACGCATATTAAAGACGCCAAAATTATAGGAGAAGCAGATGGAGTAAAAAAAGGGGTCAATATGATTATGGAGTTAAAACCTGATTTGATTTTTTTAGATATTAAAATGAGAGATGGGTCTGGATTTGATTTACTAAATCAATTAGATTCCATTAATTTTAAATTAATATTCACTACTGCTTTTGATAATTATGCAATTAAGGCATTCAAATATTCCGCTTTGGATTATTTGTTAAAACCAGTAGATTATAAAGAATTGTGTGAAGCCTACAATAGGGCACAAAAACAAATCGTTGATAGGCAATTAAACAAGCAATTTCTTAATACATATGAGTCTGGAAAATTTGAAACATTATGTTTACGAACTGAAGATGATTTTAATGAAGTTAACATCAATGACATTGAAACCATAAAAGCCGAAGGTAGCTACTGCATATTTGAACTAACAAATAAAAAGAAAATTATGATTTCAAAACCATTAAAAGAATATGTACAAATACTTCCAATACCAACCTTTATAAGAACTCACAAATCATATCTAATCAATGCCGATATGGTAGAAACATTTAATTATAAATCCTCAGAATTGGTGTTAAAATCAAAGAAGACAATTCCTGTATCTAGAAGAAACAAAGCCAACACTTTAGAGATAATGCTAAAAATGAAACATATTAAAATTAAAAAGACGAGATAAAGAAAATCTTACTCCGTTATTTTTTTGACATTAACGGCATTCATGCCACGTTGCCCTCTTTCTAAATCAAAAGTTACTTTGTCGCTTTCGACAACTTCATCAATAATTCCATTTACATGAAAGAAATAATTCTCTTGACTTAGTAAATCCTTAATGAAACCGTATCCTTTATCTGAGTTGTAATGGGTAACTCTTCCTTGATTTACAACATCTTCTTGGTCTTCTTTTTTAGGAACACCGATTTGAATGCTTGATGCTTTAATCACTTGTTTCTTTTTATTCGGATCTGGTGGCGTATCTGAAATATTTCCATGTTCATCTACATATGCCATCATATTATCGAGACCTCCTCCATCAGAACTAGCTTTGCGTTCTTCTTTTTTAAGTTGTTTAATTTGACGCTTTTCCTTTCTTTTCTTCTCCTTTTCCTTCTTATTAAAAGTCTCTTGTGATCTTCCCATTAATTAGTTTGTATTATTTATGATGTGCTAAAATTAAGAATAGTTTTAAAATATTTGCTGCATTTAAAGAGATTTTATTCGATTGGTCTCGTTTTTAATTCTATTATAAAGCTCATCAGTAATCGGCATTAAAGGCAATCGCATATAAGGCTCCATTATATCAAGTGTCTCTAGAGCTGCTTTTACACCTCCTGGATTTCCCTGTTCAAAAAACCATCTTGTAATGCACAATAACTCATAATGATATGATTTTGCATTAATTAAATCATGTTGTAATGCAGAGTGAATCATCTTTGAAAACTCGGAAGGAAATGCATTTGCAACAACAGATATAACACCATCTCCACCACAGGCAATAATCGGAAGCGTTATGGCATCATCACCAGATAAAACGGAGAAATCATCTTCTTTCAAACGCAATATTTCCATAATTTGATCCAAACTACCCGAAGCTTCTTTAACTGCAACGATATTGGGTATTTTGGCTAGTTCTAAAACGGTTTGTGCATCCATATTAGAACCTGTTCTGCCAGGGACATTATAAAGAATAATAGGAAGATCAGTACAAGATGCAAGATGTGTGAAATGTGTTACGATTCCTTTTTGAGTGGGTTTGTTATAATAAGGTGATACCGAAAGAATTCCATCTACTCCATTTGGTATCTGTTTTAACAATTCACCAACAGAAATCGTGTCGTTGCCCCCTACTCCATATACTATTTTTAGTTGGCCATTATTTTCTTTTATTACAGCATCTAAAAGGAGCATTTTTTCCTCTTGAGATAAGACAGGAGATTCTCCAGTTGTTCCTTGAACGACAAGAAAATCAGTGCCGTTATCA